>Ga0181520_10001206_pt1 | contig 53477 bp, 34 predicted proteins | sample PEATcosm2014_Bin_29_FD_132451 | JGI IMG/M metagenome (GOLD analysis project Ga0181520, IMG submission 132451) | Peatland microbial communities from MTU Mesocosm Facility, Houghton, MI, USA - PEATcosm2014_Bin02_30_metaG | ecosystem: Environmental > Terrestrial > Soil > Wetlands > Peat | place... | reverse complement strand
GTGGGCGACGGCGGCAGCGGCGAGTTCTTGGGCAGCCCGACCGTCGCCCTGAGCAATAGCGCCCTGCTGGTTTTCAATCACGCCGACGCGTTGACCTACGCCGGCTGTATCAGCGGCAGCGGCAGCCTGACGCAAACGGGCCCGGGCATTTTGACGCTTACCGGGAGCAATACTTACACCGGCGGCACGGCCATCAAGGCGGGCACGCTCCAGGCCACGAGCACCGCGTCGCTGCCCGGCTACGCAAGCACAGGGAAAATCACCGTGGCCAGTGGCGGAGTGTTGGCCGTCAGCGTGGCTGGCAGTGGCTGGACGGCCGCAAACGTCGGTACGCTCTTGAGCAGCAATCGCAGCGGTTTCGCCAGCGGTTCGGCCCTGGGCGTCGATACCACGGCCGGCAACTTTTCTTATGCCTCGAATATCGCCGGCAGTATGGGACTGGCGAAACTGGGCGCGAATACACTGACGCTCTCCGGCTCCAACACCTACACCGGTCCGACGACTATCAGCCAGGGGGAACTCACCATCAACGGCTCGCTCGTCAGCCCGGTGACGGTGAACAGCGGCGGCATGCTGGGCGGTTCGGGCAGCCTGGGGAGCGTGACGGTGGCTTCTGGCGGGTCGTTGTCGCCGGGTGCCGCTCCAGGTGTGATGAACGTCAGCGGCAGTCTTGCACTGTTGTCCGGCGCACAGATGGACTACGCTCTAGATACGCCCGCCGATAGCGATGAGGTTTACATGCCCTCGGGGCCGTTAGTGCTCAGCGGCCAGCAGTTCGCCGATTTCAACTTCACGCCGCTGGGCGGCTTCGGGCTGGGCACTTATATGCTGATTGACACCAGCTCTGTGCCCATCGGCAGCCTGGGCACCAGCAACAGCGGCACGATCGACGGCCTGCCGGCCTACATCGCCGTCCAAGGCGACGACGTGGTGCTCAACGTCGTGCCGGAGCCGGGGACGTTGGTGCTGCTGGGCGCCGCTGCCATGAGCCTGCTGAGCTACGGCCTGCGGAGGCGCAGGGCATCGAGAAGAACTGTGATGCAGACACCTCTCGACCAACACGACGCGCCAACCATATCGAATTGAGGCAGGTAGTATTGCACGGTTGCCTGAAGAACGGTTACCCGCGATTCTTGCTCAGTATTGGGATTGTGCGTCGCGCAGGCTTTTCCGCAAACGCGCCACACCGCCGTCAGCCGTGCGGTGTGCCCCCCAAAAAGTCTTCGCAATCCGTACGACAGGGCCAACGTGCGTGACGCCTAACGAGAAAATGCGCAACACCCGATACTACGAGTACAACCCAGTCTTTGATTGCAGTCGGTAAAGGTTGTACGGCGCTGCACGACCACGGCTGGGGCGAGCCAACAAGGACGGGGGCCATGAAATACGGCGTGCTGCTGCTGACATCGTTGGTAGTCTGTGCGGGTTGTACGAGCCTTGCGGCCAAACGACACGCCCTCAATCAACAGGCCACGTCGAGCGACATCCGCTACCAGGAGGTGCTGGACAATCTGGCGCTGATTTACCACGATCCGGCGGCCCTGCCCGCCTACTGTTCGATTTTCGCGGGGACGGCGCAAATCACCGACTCCGCCCAACTCCTTTCGCAAACGACCGTTGGGCCGAGTTCGGTCGGCGCGCAGGTGCTGACCCCGCAGTTCACTCGCCAGGCGACAGGAAACTGGACGCTCGATCCCATCAATACGCCGGAAAAACTGGAGGCCATCCGCTGCGCTTGCCAGTGGGTGCTCTTCGGGCCTGACTTCGCCTGGAGCCACGACCGCGAGGGCGTGCTGCTCAGCCCGGAACAGATCTATCCATGCTTGCAGTGCGGCCCGTGCATGTCCGACCGGGCGCTGCTCCGCGCGCGGCACTTTGGGGTGCGAGACCGTCTCTGCCACTTGCCGCCGTCGCCGACGTGGCTCTGGGCTGGCCGGTCGTGCGATTGTCCCGCGGGGGCCCGCTTCAAGTCGTGTTGCGGCGAGGACTGCGTGTGCGTGCTGCCGCAGGGGACGCGGGCGCTGGCCGATTTCGCCATGATCCTTCAAGACATTGCCCGCGTCGACATCAACTCGCCCACGCTGCTCTGCGTGCAACCCCAGCCGACCGAATTCCTCTTCCCCACGACGTCGTTCGACAACGCGGAGACCGCTGCCGCCGGTTTTGGGAGTGGGCGACGTTACGTCGTGGCCGACGTATACCTGGATCGCTTTGGGCATTTGGCGCCCGACACCCCGTACGTTCCCTGGCGGTTGGAGAACGTGGGATCGGACGCGAGTTTACGCAGCCAGATCAATGCCGCCGCGGCAGGGCTGCACTGAGCTTAGGATGGGTTAGACGTTCACTTTTCTCGCGCCACGGAGGGCACGATGAGAACTTGCTTGTTCCTGCTGCTGTCACTGGTCATGGTAGGCGGGGGATGCGTGGCGCCGACGCTGGAACGACACGCGGTAAGCCAGATCCAGACCGTCACCGACTTTCGCTACCAGGCGGCGCTGCGCTGCCTGGCGACGGTGGCCGCCGATCCCGGCAACGTGCCCTCGTACGCGCTGCTGTCCAACGGGTCTTCGATCATGCAGGATACGGGGGTGGCCAGCACCGGCACCAACTGGGCGTTGGCGCCGCTGACTGTCTTCAAGTCGGAAGTGTTGGGCTTCACGGGAACGCACGCGCCGCAGGCCCAATGGACCGTCGATCCGGTAACCGACCACAGCCAATTGAAGGCCCTGCGTGCCGCGTGCGATTGGGTCTTGCGGGGGCAGGATCTTTCCACGCTTCCAAGCATCTCGATCCTCGCCGATCCCGAGGATCCCTGCTGGTCCATGGTTACGACCGATCCCGACGGCGAGACGCCCGCGCCGCATTTCGGCGTTGCCCGGCGGCTGGCACAGTTGCCGCGGAACTGGCTTTGCCTGGGGCGGCCGTGCAATGTACCCGGCGGCGCCTGTTACAGCGAGCAATGCGGTGAGGCGGCCGTGTGGGTGACTCGCAACGGACTGGAGGGGTTGGCCCAGTTCACACTCGTGTTGCAGGACATTGCCACGCTGTTGGTCGCGCCCACCGACGGCAGCCGCCCCGCCAACATCACGCCGCCGAAGCTCGTGACGCTGTGGGAGGTGCAAAACACCACGGCGGATACTGTCGATATCGACATCAAATCAGAGAACGACAAAGTTGTGTTTCGCCAGGAAGGCATTTCTCCTAAGCTGACTGCCACGGTTGTGATTATCGGCCAGTCAGTCACGTGGCACAATTACGACCGGAAGGCCCACACCATCGTTGTCAGTGACAAATCCGACAAATTTCACGTCGAAACGCGCAAAATCGAGGCGTATTCCGGCAGTGGGCCGGCGCCCAGCGATTCGATTCTATTCGACCAGACCACGTATCAGAAGCTCAGCGGAACGTCGGCGACGAATGCCCCGGCATTTGCCGCGATGTCGGATACTATCGGCGTTATCGAGCCCCAGACCGTCGTCCTGACGCCGCCGGACCCTCTCTATTCACCGACGCTTGTCTACCGAGACGACCGCGTAATCAAACCGCAGTGCGTGTGGGAAATCGAGCATAGAATTCAAGCTGCACTGGCCGCTAACGAATCCCAGCCCGTCGCGATTGAGATGAAGGACGGGTGGATCAATACGTACACGACGCAGTATCAAGGCGATCGCACCGGCGTGAAGCCTGGTTCTTCAACGCAGAAGCCAGTTACGCCGCGTCCCAAACCGGCACCGCGGGTACTGACCGGGGAAGTGGTCAACGCGTGGGGTGTCAGGAGGGGGCCCATTTTCCCAGTTGGGCCGCCAATGCAGCCGCCAATAATCAAACATCCGCCCGAGCCGATCCCGACGCCGCCACCAGCGGGCGGAAGCGGCGGCACATAACGATGAGGGCACGGCGCACACACCTTGAGCAGAGTTTTCTAGGTTCCCACAAAGACCGCCACGTCCTTGCCGCCATCAGGCGTGATGTGTCTTGGGCCGAGAGGCCTATACACCCCGCCGCCGCAGTCGGCTGCGAGGTATAGGTCAAACTCGGAGTCGGCGGGAAACCGATGGAGAGGAAGATAGTTCCCGTTCTTCCAACATTGGTCGAGGCTACTGTTGCAAGTCCTTCCAATCGGCGGATCGACTCCGTTCCAGTCGTCTGGGCTATTGACGCTCCAGGCGATAATCTTCCAGTCAGTCTTGTTCACCACGAATACGGTGAAGTGTTCTGACACGCTAGACGCGTCGAAAGCGGAGTCCATCGTGCGAAGCGGCGTCCTATAGAGCTTGACCGGCTTTTTACTCACGGTATCGTCCTTTCCTTCGACCTTCCAAAACGGTGCATCAACGATTTGGGCATTCTAAGCCGAGACCCGGGATGCCGTCAAGCACGCCGCGTGTAACTCCAAACGAGGCGGCGCGCTGCGCGCGGCTTGACCTGACCGCCTTAAGGCGGCAAAAGGCCGGACCTACACAATCCACCAGTTGGTCCAGGAGGCCGGGAAGGACGCAATTGTGCGGGTGCGGCGCCAGGGTGCCAAGCCGTCGCGATGGGCGTGGCCGATGCCCAGATCTTCTTGTCAGTGTGGTGAGGGTGGCTTATAATCACGATCGCCATGGTCGGGAACGTGGCTGCGGAAACCAGCCATCAACTTGGGGGGACTAGTCTGGCGACCATGTCCTACGCATGCCATTGGAGAGGCATTCCATGAGCGATCCGAACAAGACTTGGCTCGTGCTCCTGCAGAAACACGAAGTCCATGGCCTGCTCCAACTTCCCCAGGGCCTTGCCGAACGCCCTTGGGCGCCAACCCCCGCCGACCGAAAGGCCGCATGGTGGCTTTACAGCGAATTGCGGACGCGCATCACCACCCAATCGCTCGATTACCGCGCGGGCGACGAGACGACCGCACTGGCCAGTTTTCATAGCCTGTTCGCCACAACGCGCAAGATCCTGCACAAATACCCCTTGTGCTGCCAATTCGGCCTGCTCGCCGACCTCATGCTCAGCCGCTTTCGTCTACGCCCTGCTATTGGTGGACGTCAACCGGATCTCGCCGCACATTTACTACCGCCGGCAACTGGCGAAAACCTATCTCGTTCGCCGCGACACGGCTGACGCCTCAGGCAATTTCCTGCCCGTCGAACACCTGCGGTTGATGACTTGGAGGGGTGCGATTGCCGTCATTTGGAACAATCCAAGTGGTTATCCCCGGGTTGAACTCACGAACAGACCGACCAACCAGCCATGGTAGTACGAATCATGACGTTGTGCCGTAAGTATAGTGCAGTCCCCGCGGGAAAGTCAATCGCTCGCAAGGTGCTACAGGCGTGGAGTTTCAAAGCGACTGGCGGGCCGGCCAGGCCGGTAGTGGCCAAGCGTGCCGGCCACCGGCACGGGGCCGGATGGAGCGGCGGGCAGCGAGAAAACTAATGACCGATGATTAGCGATAATTCGTGATTAGCAGCGATTCGGCATTTCCGCCCATTTTCCCCTCCACCATTTTTCTGTAAATATCTCTTGCCTCAGCAGGCAAGGTGAAACCACGAATGACACGAATCAGAGCGCAATTTCCGCGCCGCGCGCAAATGGTGGCGAGATTCCTTGCGTATTATTGGGTATAAAGCGCGCTAAGCAAGATTCACCCGAGTCTGAATGCTCTGCGCGTGAATTTGTTCTTTGAAAATTTAACCGGCCCCCCGGCGTAGCGAACCGGGGGCAAATAGTGGTGGCCCCCCGGCGTAGCGAACCGGGGGCCACATTGGTGCGCGGCGCCGACCTGCCCAAGTCGACGTCCGCGCCGGCGGCTGCGCGGAAACTGCCACGCGCGGGTCTCGTGCCTCGACCCGCCGTACGGCCCGCGCATCGGTCGCGAACGGCCACACTTGCCGCGGCAGCAATTAATTATTTTTATGACACTGCACCTAAGTAGCTAAAGGAAAATGGCGTGTGCCCGACCCCTATATACTGTACGCATGACCATATTACCAAAAAGTGGCCAGGAAGTGGCTAGGTTGGCTACAAAAGTGGCTAGGAAATGGGTCAAAGTGGCTAGGTATTGTCTAGGTATTTCGGCTGTGGCAAAACTTATCGTTAGAGTGTCAAACGATCGTATTCCCGCAGTTTACGCTGTGTGAGCAACACCTTTAGTGAAAACAAAACATACACATGGACGTAGAAAATCGACACAAAAACGCCAAAAAGCCCCTTTTTTCCATGTGGCTACACCACTGCATAACACAAAACGGTTGGTTGGTCTCGGCGGCTGAGTTTGAAGAAATGTCGTTGGAAGCACTTTTTTCTGACCCGTGCCGTTTTTGCCGCCGACGAACAAATCGGCCATCGCCGACCATGCCGACCACGATCATGGGTACACGCTGCCCGGCATGGTGCCCGACGGTGCCCCGAACCAAGCCTGCCCAACCGCGAACGGAACATGGACGTGGAAGAGGAACGACCACAGGGGTTTGCGGACGCGGATCGAGTGGGGCATGCGCAAACAAACAGACCCCGCCCTGGCAGGCAGGGCGAGGTCTTTTAGGCGGCGGGGAACGTGCTCCGCGCCCGCTCAACTCATTGCATCTTCACGGCGGGGTGCTCGATCTTCGCGCTCTCCAAGCCAAGCTTGGCCAGGATGATGTAGAGCACGAAGCCCACGATGAATGCCGAGACAGGCGCCACGGGCACCTCGATGTGAAGATTGGCCAACGCGGGCACTTTTCCGGCGACGAGGTTGTATGCGCCTACGGCAAAGCCTACGATCCAGGAGATCCAACCGGCGGGATTGAATCCGCCCCTTGGTCCGGCCCACTTTCGGCCAGCCAATAGATAGTCGGCCGCCATAGCTCCGCAAACCGGCCCGAACGAAGCGCCGATCACAGTGAATACGTCGGAGGCATTTCCGGCCGCTTGCGAAACCACCAGGGCAATGGAGGCCAAAGTACCGATTCCACAAGAGATAAACGGGTTTACCTTGGGAAGCGTTGTCTTGAAACTGTTGGCGGCGATAAATGAAGAAAAACATGCTGGCGGGAAGGCCGCGATTGCCAGCAGATACATCATCACAGCGCCGACAGTCTTGCTGCCCATGATACTCGCCATCATCGCCGTGGCGCCTAGATTTGCTCCATCCGGGGCTTTTCCAAGCCCATGCGCGCCGGCGACGATCAATAATGCCATGCCGCCGGCAAAAATCGTCGCCCCCGCGATCCCCACGAGTCCGCCGAGTTGCACATCCTTCGCGTCGCGATTATTCATGCCGAAATCCGTCCCCGCCGCGCCGGCCGTGGCGAAGAATCCCACGATACAGGTGCAAGCCAAGCCGATCACGGCCAGGGCCGACAAAGGTGGCTCGAACTTGAGAGTCTCGACTTTCTCCGTTCCATCTTGGACCGAAGTCACCGAGACCTGCGTCGTGTCCGCGAGCTTCTTGGAATCGAACTTGCCGACTCCACCGAAACTCGAGAAGAACAGCACGACTAACACGACCAACGGAATGAGCGGCAGAAAGGTTGCAACTTTGGCAACGTACTGGATGCCTTTGAGGCCCATGAACGCCGCGGCGACGGCCCATACGATTCCTACAGCGGAATGCACGACGCTGCCCGGCGGATATCCCAGGGGTTCGGTAAGCGCTTGCGCCGAGAAGAAAGCATTGACACCAAGCCAGCCGAATTGCAGAACACCCATGAGGAAACCCGGCATCAAGAAACCGCCCGTCACGCCGTAGGTCGATGTGCCCACAATGTAGAGCGGCAAGCCGGTCTTCATTCCCAACATGCCAGGCACAACATAGAAGAGGAAGTGGCAGATCAAGGCTGCAATCACTAAGCCGACAAAAGCCACACCAAGTCCTTGCGACAAGGTTCCGCCAGCAAACTTGCTGTACGGCGACCCCGGAGCGTAGGCGGCGCCTATCGGAACGGAAACCCAGAACACAAACCAGAGCATGATTCCCGCGTAGGTCTGCGCCGTGGTCTTGTACCAGGGGGCACGTTTGTTCTTGGGAACCGGTTGAGCGGCAGCAACATAGGACGGAAGCGAGGCCATAGACTTTCTCTCCTAACCCAGATTTCTTGAAAGAGACTTCATACGGTAAAGGGGCCGAAATGAACTTAATTTCAAACCGCGCAGGCTCCCCAAGTATACATGCTCCCGCTTTGCAACGAAATGGAGCGGTTCGACAAATTAGGGAAGATTGCAAACGCCAGCCGGAACGGCTGTTTCTACGGAACGAATCTCATGTAAATTGCCTATTTTAACACAATCCCTCCTTGACCTACATGCCCTCGCGAGGGTACGATGCCGCCCTTATTTTGTCGCCATAATGGAACCGCTGCCATTATTCGCAAACGCCTGCTCAGCTTCTGTTGGTTCTCGTGCAAGTGGGGCCTGGTCGCCTGCGTGGTCGCGGCTGCGCTGTTGGTGCCCTATTTCTACCACCGCATGGACGAAGGCATTCGCGGCCGCGCCGAGGAGATGCTCGCCAAGCATTACCCGGGCCTGCGAATCAAGTTGCATTCGGCCGTGCTGATGAAAGGCGAAGGGATTGCCCTGCGCGGATTGTCGATCATCGATCCGACGGCGGAGGGACCGGGGGCGGAGCTACTGAGCTACGACGAGTGTTTTTTGGCTTGCTCCACCGATCTGGCCGATTTGCTCAGCGGACAGGTCAACCCCACGCGAGTGATTATACGCCGGCCCACACTGCGGATGACCCGCCGCCCGGACGGCTCCTGGAGCGCCGCCCGCTTGTTGCCCTTTCCGAATTTCAGCGACGGCCCGCTGCCCGAGATTCGTTTCGAGAACGGCACGATCGAGGTTTTCGATCCCACCAGGACGGTGGCCTGCACATTCACGCTCCGCGACGTCAATCTCGCGCTGGCGCCGCTGGCCCTGCCGGCGGGTCAGTCGCCCGCCACGCGCCTGCTGCAGATCGAGGGCACGGCCGCCGGCGACCATTTCCGCCAGGTGATCTTCAACGGCAAAGTCGATCCCGACCGCCCCGCCTTGGATCTTGCCGGCAACATCAACGGCGTGGAGATCTCGCCCAAGTTGCGCGGCGTGCTGTCCGACGCCTTCGGTTGCGATCTCTCCATGCTTGGCTCGCTGCGCGGACAGACCGAGGTCCACTTCAACGTGGCCTACGATCCCGCCTTGCCACAGCGCTGGCAGTTCGACGTCACCGGCCAGTTGGCCGGCGGCCGCATCGACGATCCGCGCCTGCCACACGCCCTGACCGAGATCAACGCCACGGTGCGTGTCGACAACCAGGGCTTTGCCATCCGCCCGCTCAAGGCCCGCTGCGGCCAGGCCTCGCTGACGTTGACCTGCAGCGGCAGCCTGAGTCCTTCCAGTCCCTTGGACGTCGAGGCCGAGGTCATCCAGTTGCCGCTGGACGCGCAGCTTCCGGCCATCCTGCCCCCCAAGTTCCAGAAGGCCTGGCAGAGGCTCTGGCCGGAAGGCGTAGTCGACGCCAGCATCCGCCTCCGCTATGACGGCCGCGACTGGCAGCCCCGCGTGCGGATCAAGTGCCGCGACGTCTCCTTCGCCCACGAGAAGTTCCGTTACCGCCTTGAACACGGCAACGGGTTGTTGGACCTGGCGGACGACCACTTGACCATGAACCTCTCGACCATGAGCGACAACAAGTGGGTGCAGATCGCCGGCGAGATCGACAACGTGGCCAGTGGCCCGTCGGGCTGGCTGCAAGTCCACAGCGACGAGTTGCCGATCGACGAGAAGTTGCTCAAGGCCTTGCCGGCGCACGCACAATCGCTGGCGCGTTCCATGGATTTGCGGGGTGTGATCGGCTTCACCTACAGGCTTTCTCGCAAGGCCTTCGGCGAGCCCGAGCATCAGCACCTGGAATTGCGCGCCAGCGACTGCGATTTACGCTACAGAGGCTTTCCCTACGCCCTCTCGAAGGTCCGCGGGGAAATCGTGATGGACGACGGCAACTGGCGGTTCAGCAACCTGGTAGGCTACAACGGCACGACCTGCGTGAGCGGCACGGGCGCGCTGCTGGGCACACCCCGGGGCGACGAACTGACGCTCTCGCTGAGCGCGGCCCGCGTGCCTCTGGAGGCCGATCTGCACAATGCCCTGCCGGAGGAAATGCGGCAGGTCTGGGGGCTGCTGCAACCGCGGGGAGTCATCGACATCGCGGCCAATATCCGTTATGTCGACCAGCTCAATCTGTTGGACGTGGCGGTCTGGGCCAGGCCGCAGAGCGAGACCTGCTCGATCGAGCCTGTGCAATTCCCTTACCGCCTGGAAAACGTACAAGGTGTCTTCACCTACAGCGGCGGGCAGTTGGCTTTCGACCGTTTCAGCGCGTGGCACGGCCCGGTGAAAATGGCCTGCGACGGCACGTGCAGTTTTCAGCCCGGCGGCGGCTGGCAGCTTCGCCTGGATCATCTCGCGGTGGACCGCTTGCGGATGGACCGGCAATTCGTGCAGGCCCTGCCCCCGCAGATCAAGAAGGGGTTGGGCGACCTGAATGCCACGGGTCCCATGAGCCTGCAAGGACGCCAGGGGAGCATCGTGGTGGCCCGGGGAGCGAACCGCGACGCACCGACCATCGCCCAATGGACCAATCTGCGGGTAGGGCTGAACCAGGTGGGCGTCGATTGCGGCGTGCGGATGGAGAATATCTATGGCAACATCGACCTTTCCGGCTGGACCGACGGCACGCGTTTCCAAATGCGCGGCGAGGTGGGCTTCGAGTCTCTGACTTACCGGGACCACCAGCTTACGCAAGTCATGGGGCCGTTCTGGATCGACGAGCAGCAGGCCCTCTTCGGTTCGCTGGTGGCGCGGCGCGACAACCAGGCCCTGCCGCCGGGCCAGACGCCGGCGGCCGCGCGATCCCTGACCGCGCGGGTCTTCGGCGGGATCATCGACGGCGACGGCTGGGTGTTGTTCGGTGCGCAGCAGCGTTACAACGTCTGGGCCAGGCTCTTTGACGCCGACCTGGCCACATGCGCCCGCGAATTGACCGGCAACAACCGCAACCTCCGCGGGCGGATCCGCGGTGGCGTGGAGTTGGGAGGCATCGGCCGCAGTCGTACGGCCATGAGCGGCAAGGGTAGCCTGCACCTCCACGACGCCAACATCTACGAACTGCCGGCGATGGTTTCCATGCTCAAGATCCTCAGCATCAAGATGCCCGATCCCAACGCCTTCAGCCAAAGCGACATCGATTTCCGCATCCAGGGCGAACACGTCTATTTCGACAAGCTAGACTTTAAGGGTGACGCCATCAGCCTGTCCGGCAAGGGCGAGATGAATTTCCAGGGCGACACCCACATGGTTTTAGTGCCGACCGTGGGCCACGCCGACGCGGGGCTGCCGCTGTTGCACAACTTTTTTAGGGGCGCTAGTCAACAAATCATGCAGATTCGCGTCAGCGGCAATCTGCAAAATCCCGACATCCGCCAGGAGGCGATGCCGGGCGTAAACCAGGCCCTGAAATCGTTACAGGAGAACCAATGAGCATAGGACTTGTATCCGGCAGCATTGCCGGCAGCGCGGCAGGAACCTCCTTGGCTCAAACCCGGGGTTCCGATATCGACCGCACCCAGCAGGAAAGCAGCGCGCGGGATCTGCGTACCCAGAGCGCGGAGAAGGCCGAGTCGGCGGCCGGCGTAGGCGAGACCGACGGCGACAATCACCAGACGGCCGAACGCGACGCCGACGGCCGGCGGCCGTGGGAGTTTCCCCGGCGGCAAGGCCCGCAAGAGGACGGCAGCGACGCGCCGCCTCGCGACCAGGGCCGGGACCCCACGGGCCAGAGCGGTAGCATGCTGGATTTGAGCGGCTGACGGTGCTCGTTCTGTAGGGAACGCCCTCCGTGGCGTTCCGAAAAACGCACGGAACGCCGCGGCGGGCGTTCCCTACAGAGGCGGTAGCACAAGCGCTTGCCGCAACTCCGTTCGGAGCTTAGAATAACGCACATGCGATTCACAAAGATGCAAGGTGCGGGCAACGATTACGTGTATATCGATTGCTTCGCCGAACCCATGCCCCCACAGCCCGACGTGCTGGCCCGGCAAATCTCCGACCGCCACTTCGGTGTCGGCAGCGACGGTCTGATCTTGATCTGCAAGAGCCAGCAGGCCGACGCGCGCATGCGGATGTTCAACGCCGACGGCTCCGAATCGGAGATGTGTGGCAACGGCATCCGCTGCGTGGCCAAGTATGTCTACGATCACGGCCTCTGCCGCAAGGAAACCTTGCGCATCGAGACGGGGCGGGGCATCCTCACGCTCAAGCTGGAAGTGGCCGGCGGATTGGTCGAGCGGGTCTGCGTCGATATGGGCGAGCCGATCCTGGAAGCAGCGCGCATTCCTACGACGCTGCCGGGCGGTCCCGTAGTCAATGCCGATCTGGAGATTGACGGCCTGGACGGCCGCAGCCGGAAACTATGCGTCACCTGTGTTTCCATGGGTAATCCGCATTGCATCACGTTCGTTGATGAACTGAGCGACGAGTGGGTGCTGCGTGTTGGGCCGAAGGTCGAGATCGATCCTCATTTCCCTCGCCGCGTGAACGCCGAATTTGTCCAGGCGCTCTCGCGCAGGGAGGTCCGCATGCGGGTCTGGGAGCGCGGTTCGGGCGAGACGCTGGCTTGCGGCACGGGGGCCTGCGCCGTTTGTGTTGCCGGGGCGCTGAGCGGCCGCACCGAGCGAAAGATCCTCGCCCACCTGCCCGGTGGCGACCTGGAATTGCACTGGGCTGAAGACGGGCACGTACACATGACCGGCCCAGCCGTGGAAGTGTTTAGCGGCGAGTGGCCGGCGCCATGAAACTCGACCATCCTCTGCTGTATAAGTTTGCCGCCTTGATGGGTTCCACGGCCGTCCGCGCATGGATGGATACGCTCGACTATCGCGTAGTGTTCTACGATCCGGACGTCGATCCGGCCTCGCCCCGCTGTCGCGGCCAGAAGATCTACGTTTTTTGGCACGAGTACATCCTTTTCCCCTTGGCGATGCGGGGGCACTGCAATCTGGCAATGCTGCTGAGCCGGCACCGCGACGCCGAGGTCCTCTCGTACGTGGCCTACCACATGGGCTTTGAATTCGTTCGCGGTTCGACCAACCGCGGCGGCGTGGCGGCCTTGCGGCAACTGCTGGACAAGAGCCAGCGGATGCACCTGGCGATTACGCCCGACGGTCCGCGCGGACCGAGGCGACAGATGGCCCCGGGACCGATCTTCCTGGCCTCCAAGCTGGGGATTCCGCTGGTGACCATGGGCGTGGGCTACAACCGACCGTGGCGGGCCAGGAGTTGGGACCAATTTGCCGTCCCGCGGCCCTTCAGTCGTGCCCGCTGCGTTCTCTCGCCGGAGCTGTACATTCCACCCGATCTGGATCGCGAGGGGATCGAGCATTTTCGCCTGAAGACAGAACAGGTGCTGAACCGACTTTGCGGCGAGGCCGAGCAGTGGGCCGAAGCCGACTACCGCAAGCCGGGGCAATTGACGCCGCAACGTGCCGTCAAACCGCTCCCGCAACGGCAGCCGTTGGGCTGGCTTGGAACGGGGTGAATTCCGTGGCGCAACTATCTCGTTGCCAGCAACTCTTCCCAACTGGAAACGTCCAGCAGCGCGCCGACCATTCGTGATAGGCGGTCCGGGTCGGTAATGGCGCGCAGGGCGGTCTCGGTTTCTATGCTCGGCGGGCCGAACCGCAGCCGGCCCAATTGCAACAGGTCGTCTTGTCTTGCGCGAAGCATGCCCTTCACCTCGCCTTCGGCTCGGCCTTCCTCCACAATCGCCTGATAAGTCACTGATTCTTTCATGCCATGTACTCCCTGTAGTAGTTGAGTCACCAATTGCCGCGGATAGCGCAGCCCCATCAGCACGTCGGCGGCCGTCCATAAAGTTCCCGCTTCGTCCGCGCTGGCCTCCGCGCGAATCCGTTCGTCCATCCGTCGGATCACGCCGGGCAACGCCGCTTCCGCCACGGCGCTGAGCGGCGCCAAGGGCAAAATGCCCAAGCCTCCGCCCAAAATATTTCCGGCGAAAGTTGCCAAACGCGTACGACTTCATAGCGAAACGCCAAGTAGGGCGGTTCACCGCGAAATCCCCGCTGGAACGTGCCCGTCAACTCCGGCCAGTCGGCCGACTTCCGTAACAGCACGACCACCGTTCGTACCAATGCGTCGTGCCGCCGCTCCAACAATATATTATAAGCAGGCAGATTAGGAAGCAAATCGGGATCGCGGCTGGCTTGCAACTCCAGGTGCAGCAGCCACGGCGGATCTTCGCAGACACGCAGCACGCGATCCGCGGCGGCGGTGACGGTGGCCAAATCGGCATCAACGACCTGAAGCTCCGCGGTTGTTGTGCGTCCGCTCAGCGGCAGCCAGTCGGCAAGCCGAGTTTGGAGCAGGTACTTCGTGCTGGCGTCATAAGGGTGTGGCATGCCACGATATTATCATGGAAAACTGCGGACTGCAACCGTCGCAGGCATTGCCGCAACCTCTCCAGAGACTAGAATGGAGACGCACATATGCCCTCCTACGACCTTTTTTCCCAACTTCCTGACGATTCACCGCAGAAAGCGGCCCAGCCGCAGGTGCTCTCGGTCTGGCAACTCACGGCCCAGATCAAGGACATCCTGGAAGCCTCCTTCGGCAGCGTTTGGGTGGCGGGCGAAATCTCGAATCTCGCCCGACCGCAGTCGGGCCACTGCTATTTGACGCTCAAGGACGACCAGGCCCAGATTCACTGCGCCATGTGGCGCAATGCGGCCGTCCGCGTGCGTTTCGACCTGCACGACGGCCTGGAAGTCGTTTGCCGCGGTCGCATCGACGTCTATGCCCCGCGAGGCACTTACCAGTTGATCATCGAGAGCCTCGAGCCCAAGGGCATTGGGGCGCTGGAACTGGCCCTGCGGCAGCTTCGCGAGAAGCTGGCCCGCGAGGGACTGTTCGATCCGGGGCGGAAGCGGCCGTTGCCGCCTTTCGTGCGGCGGATTGCCGTGGTCACCAGTCCTACCGGCGCGGCGATCCACGATTTCCTGCAAGTCCTGGCGCGGCGCTGGCGGGGGGCCGACGTGATCATCGTGCCCACGCGCGTACAAGGCGAGGGCGCAGCCGCCGAGATTGCCGCGGCCATTGCCACGGCCAACCGGCTGTCGCTGGCGATCGATTGCCTGGTCGTCACGCGCGGCGGCGGCAGCCTGGAAGACCTCTGGGCCTTTAACGAGGAGGCCGTGGTGCGAGCCATCCATGCCTCGCGGATTCCGGTGGTTTCGGCCATCGGCCATGAGATCGATGTGACCCTGGCCGACCTGGTGGCCGATGTCCGCGCGCTGACGCCCAGCGAGGCCGCCGAGTTGGTCGCGCCGGCAGCCGAGGATCTCGCCGCCCAATTCCGCCAGACGGAAAAGCGGCTGGCGGCGGCCCTGCGCTGGCGGCTGGCGGCAGCCCGAGCACGATTGGACGCCGTCGCCGCGCACCGCGCCTTCCGCCGGCCGTACGAGCGGATCGAGGACTTGGCCTTGCGGTTGGACGAACTCGACGCCCGGGCCAATCGAGCGCTGCGGCAGCGGCTACTCCTCGCGCAAACCCAGGTCCAGCAACAGGCCGCGCGGCTGGAATCGCTCAGCCCGCTGGGCGTGCTGGCCCGCGGCTACAGCTTGACGCAATGGGCCGACGACGGCCGTATCGTTCGCGATGCGGCAGCGTTGAAACCGGGGGACGAGATCGTCACGCGCTTCGGAAAAGGGAGAGCCGCGAGCCGGGTGGAGAAGGTGGAACGTTGAAACCTGTCTAGCAGTCCGTAGGCCGGAATCCTGCCGGAACTGCGCAAGCTGGTTCCGGCCTACAAGAATGCAAGTTTACCTAACAGCGCAACGCGCTGTAAGTAGCGAGAATCTGGTCCGACGTCGGCAATCGCTTGCGGTTTAGCGTTTTAGCGCCGCGGCGATCCGCCGGGGCAAATCGGCTTCCATCATGGTCTCGATGTCCTGGGGCAAGGCCAGCGACCAGTTGGGCCACTGCTGCACCGTGCCGGGCATGTTGGGGCGATCGGTCATCGCCTGGGCGTCTTCGAGCGTGGCGGTGATGATCCGCGAGGGGGCCTGGGCCAGGCAGCGATAGGCGCGCTCGATCACCTCCACGGCGGTTGCATCGCTGGGCACGTCGAGCAGTTCGCGAAGATGGTTGCGCAGCCCGTGCATCTCCTCGCCGACCGTCAGGCCGATGGAACGCTGCGCCGCCTCGTCGGCCCCACTCCAGAGGCCGGCGACCGTGGGCAAATCGTGCGTCGTCACCGAGGCCATCGACAACTCGGGGTATTCGGCCGGCCGCAGGGCTTCGAACCAGAGCAAGCGATAGGAAAGCATGCGCCGCAGGGCCAGTCGTTGGCGGACGCCCGGCTCGACGTTGCCCAGGTCCTCGCCCACCACGAAGGCCCCGGCACGATGGCTCTCCAGGGCCACGATGCCTAACAGATCGTCGGCCGGGTAACGGACGTACCAGCCCTGCTGCGGATGCCGGCCGTTGGGAATCCACCACAGGCGGAACAGTCCCATCACGTGATCGATCCGCAATCCGCCAGCGTGCCGCAGCACGGCGCGGATGGTTTGAATGAACGGCTCATAAGCGGCAGCGCGGAGCCTGGCGGGGGCGAATGGCGGCAATTGCCAGTCCTGCCCCGTGGCGTTGAAGGCGTCGGGCGGGGCGCCGATAACTGTGTCTTGGGCCAGCAAGTCCTGCCACTCCCAGGCGTCCGCGCCGCCGGGATCCATGCCGATAGGCAAGTCTTGCAGTATGGGAACCACTTGCGAGGCCGCGCTCAATTGCCGATCCAAGAGCCATTGCAACCAGGCATGATAGTCCACTTCGTCGGCATGCTCGGCGGCAAACCGCGCGACGGCCGCGCACTCGGGCCGACTATATTCGCTGGGCCATGCCCGCCAGTCGGGGCCAAACGTTTCGGCCAGTGCGCAGAACGTGGCGAAACGTTCCAGTGACACCCCCTGCTCGCGGCGAAATGCGATGCACTCGTGATCCGCGACCGTCTCTCGCCAGATCGCCTGCAGGGCCTGCTGTTTGAAATGAAAGACGCGGTCCCGATCCAGTCGCGGCAAGGTATTCAAGCGGCGGGCCTCGGCTGCCAGTTCAGTGAGCTGCGGTCCAAGACGCTCGGCTCCCGGGACATCTTCGATACGTAGATAGAGCGGATTGCGAAACCGCCGCGTGGTGGGATAGTAGGGGCTTGCTCCCTGGGGCACGACCGGGGCGGGCGGACCGAGTGGATTGATCAGCAGCATGCCGGCCCCCAACCCGGTCGACCATTCGGCCAACCGTTTCAGGTCGGCCAGATCGCCGACACCCCAGCTTTGCCGCGAACGCGTGCTGTGAAGTTGCACGGCCCAGCCCCAGCAAGCTCCACGGGGTTCGATACACCGCCAGGGCGTGACGATGACCCGCGTCCGCCCATCGCCGGTTGTGGGAAAGAAGTCGTGGTAGCCCAGCGGAAGATCGGCCGGCAACGTCTCGCCGACGGGCCGCTGCGAGCCATCTTCAAGGACGAGTTGTCCCGGCATGGCCCAGGGCACGGCCATGCCGGTCCGGACCACGCGGACTGCCTCGCGGCCCGGCACGACGCGATTGGCGTCGGGGCCGCCCATGCCCTCCAGGATCGCCGCCGGAGTATTGGCGGGTATCTCCTCCCACGGATACTCGGGGCCGGTGTCGAACGAGGCGTCCAAGGCGTGATGGTCTGTCATGCGGCGGCTCGTTACTGCGTCAAGCCCTCGAACAGCGGCGTGGAGAGATACCGCTCGCCGAAGCTGGGAACGATCGTCACGATCACCTTATTGCGGTTCTCCGCGCGCATGGCCACGCGGATCGCGGCCGCCACGTTGGCGCCCGAACTGATACCGACGAGAATGCCTTCCTCCTTGGCCATGCGGCGTGCCCAAGTAAAGGCCTCGTCGTTGGCCACCGTCTCGACGCCGCTGAGCAGGCTGGTATCGAGATTCTTGGGAATGAACCCCGCGCCGATACCTTGGATCTTGTGTGGGCCCGGCTTGCCACCGGAAATGACCGCTGAATCGGTCGGTTCGACGGCGATGGCGCGCAGATCCGCCTTCTTCGTACGCAGGTAGCGGGTCGTGCCGGTGATCGTGCCGCCTGTTCCGACCGCGGCGATAAAGATATCCACCTTGCCGCCGGTGTCTTCCCAGATCTCGGGGCCGGTTGTCCGCTCGTGGACGTCCGGATTGGCCGGATTGTCGAACTGCTGCGGGACCCAGGCATGGGGCGTCGTCCGGGCCAACTCCTCGGCCTTGGCGATCGCACCCTTCATACCATCCTTGGCCGGAGTCAGCACCAGGTCCGCGCCCAGCGCGCGGAGCAAAGCCCGCCGCTCCAGGCTCATCGACTCGGGCATGGTGAGCGTCAACGAATAGCCTTTCGCCGCGGCGACGAAGGCCAGGGCAATGCCCGTGTTGCCGCTGGTTGGCTCGATGATGTGCGTGTCGGGTGTCAACCGCCCGGATTTCTCGGCGGCTTCGATCATGGAACGTCCGATACGGTCTTTTACGCTGTGGCAGGGATTGAAGTACTCCAACTTGGCCAGCACCGTAGCCGCCCCGGCCGGCACGATGCGGTTGAGTTTCACCAGGGGAGTGTTGTACGTCGTGGCGACGATGTTGGAATAGGACTTGCCGTGGGACATGTCGTTGCCTTTCAAAACAGAAGGAATAAGATACTCAACGCAAAGAATCGGTTGGAAATTCGTAGGCGTGCCAGTTATTATACAAAAGATGATCGAGATGGTGTAGATCAAGTTTTCGTAGAAACCGGGAAAATCATGCCCGCAATTGAAGAACTACATGCGTTTTTGGAGCAATTCGCCCCTCTGCGGCTGGCGGAGTCGTGGGACAACGTCGGTTTGCTGATCGGCGACCGGCAGGCGGAGGTGCGGCGGCTCATGACCTGTTTGACGGTCACGCCCCAAACGGTGGAAGAGGCGATTCGAGGCCGGGCGGATTTGATCGTCACGCACCATCCGCTGCCTTTTTCCGCTGTAAAGAAACTGACGTCCGATACGATCGCGGGTCGCATGTTGCTCGCGCTCATCGCCGCGGGGATAGCGGTTTACAGTCCGCATACGGCCTTCGATTCGGCTGCCGAGGGGATCAATCAGCGCTTGGCCGAGGGACTGGGGTTGGCCGATATCGTTGCCCTGGCGCCGCACCCGGAAGGCCAAGGCTCGGGCCGTTGGGGCAAGACCGACGGACCGCTGACGCTGGGTGGACTGGCGCAACGGCTGATGAAATTTCTGGGCATCGCCAGCTTGCAGATTGTCGGCAAGGCGGAACAGAAAATCCGGACCGTGGCCGTGGCCTGCGGCGCGGCGGGCGAGTTCTTGGAAGCCGCCCGCAAGATGTCCAGCGATGCCATGCTGCTGGGCGAAGCCCGTTTCCATACCTGCTTGGAGGCCGAGGCCTGGGGAATCGGCCTGTTGCTGCCCGGACATTTTGCCAGCGAACGGTTTGCGGTCGAGGAGTTGGCCGGCTTGCTGGGAAGGCAGTTTCCCCAGATTCAGGCCTGGGCCAGCCGGCAGGAACGGGATCCGTTGGCGTGGATCGGCGCACGACTTTCCGCCGCCGCCGATCGACCGTAGAATAACCATTATGATTCGATCCCTTACGGCATTGCCGGTTTACAACGAAGCCAATCACGTCTCGCCCGTCCTGGATGAAGTACTGCGGCATTGCGACGAAGTGCTGGTTGTCGACGATGGTTCCAACGACGGTACGGCCAGGATCCTGGCCGACCGCGGCGACATTCACGTGGTGACGCACGGGCGAAATCGCGGTTACGGCGCGGCCTTGAAGTCGGCCTTCGATTTCGCCTTGCGCAACGGCTACGACGTGCTGGTGACCATCGATTGCGACGGCCAGCACGAGCCTTCGCTGATTCCGCAGTTCATCGCCCGCAGCGAGGAGGCCGACATTGTCTCGGGCAGCCGCTACCTGCGGCAGTTTCCCGGCGATAGCCGTCCGCCAGAACAACGGCGGCAGATCAACCAGGTCATTACCCGCCGCGTGAATCGGCAGTTGGGCCTGGGTCTGACCGACGCTTTCTGCGGATTCAAAGCCTATCGCGTGCCGGTGCTGGCAAAGTTCTCGTTGACGGAAACGGGCTATGCCATGCCGTTGGAACTTTGGGTCCAAGCCGCGGCCTTGGGCTTGAAGATCGTCGAGCTCCCGGTGCCGTTGGTCTACCTGGACGAGGCCCGGTCGTTCGGCGGGGCATTGGACCACGGAGAGACGCGGTTGAAGGTCTATGAAGAGGTCTTGGATCGAGCCATTGCCGTGGTTGCGGCCGCGCCGCGGGACGAGGCCAGCCCGTGCTCGATGGGTGGACCACAAAGTCGTTACGGGTAGGATTGGCTTCTGAGTTACATCTTCGGCCTGTCTAACGTTGATGACGAAAACTATGCACATGACCCTTGCCCCAGATCAACTCCGCCGGCAGCGGTTTGTCACGCCGCGCGAGAACCGCGCGATGCTGGCTGTACCGCCCCTGGAAGAAGCCGGCGCCCTGGCGGCAGAAAACGTCCGCCTGCGCGGCATGGCCAAGTGCGTACTCAACGGCCGCTCGTTGGCAGAACTCTCGCGGCAGGCCCGCGCGGAACTTCTCACTACGGCCCAGGCCTGGACCGGCGCTTATCGCGAGGCTCGGCTGCCCAGCCTCGACCCGCAGGGCTTGATCTTCCTGGCCGGGCATCAGCCGGAGTTCTTTCATCCCGGCGTATGGTTCAAGAACTTCGCCTTGGGTGAGTTGGCCCGCCGGCACGGCGCCGCGGCCGTGAACCTGGTGATCGACAGCGATGCGATGAAGAGCGTCTCGCTGCCGACACTGGGCGGTTCGCTGGCCGATCCGCGCCGCGAGGCGGTGATGTTCGATCGGCCCGATGGGCGGCTGCCCTTCGAAGAGCGGCGGATCCTCGACACCAACTTATTCGCCAGTTTTGGCCGCCGCGCGGCCCAGCGGATCGCGCCGCTGGTTCCCGATCCGCTCCTGCGGCGGTTCTGGCCGATGGTGCTGGCGCGTGCGGAGCACGTCGATCGCCTGGGCTATTGCCTGGCCCAGGCGCGGCATCAGTTGGAAGGCCAGTGGGGACTGCAAACCCTGGAAGTTCCCCAGAGCGCCGTCTGTGGCAGCGAACCATTTTACTGGTTTCTCGCCCACCTGATGGCCAACATCGACCGCTTTCGCGAATGCTACAACGGAGCGGTGCAGGAATATCGCCAGACCAATCACATCCGCAATGCGGCCCATCCCGTGCCGGATCTGGTCGCCGACGGCCCGTGGGTTGAGGCCCCTCTGTGGATCTGGACGGCCGAGCGGCCGCAACGCCGCCGCTTGTTCGTCTGTCGTCATGGCCGCGAGATCCTTGTTTCCGATCGGGCCGGACGGGAATTGCGTTTGCCTCAGACAATTGACGGCGATGCCACCGACGCTGTCGAGCGGCTGATGGCTTGGGGTCGGGAGGGGGTGCGAATTCGCTCTCGGGCCTTGATCACGACGCTTTGGGCCCGCTTGGCCCTGGGTGACTTGTTCCTGCACGGCATTGGCGGGGCGAAATACGATCAGGTGACCGATCGCTTGATCGAGACGTTTTTCGGCATTACACCGCCGGGGATCATGGTCCTGTCCGCCACGCTGTACCTGCCGGTTCAGCGGCAGGGCAATGACAACGGAGAGCGCCGGCCGATTCAACACGATGACCTAAGCGATGAAAGGCTCCGTGGCATTCGCCGCGAGCTGCGCGAATTGACTTATCATCCGGAGAAGTATTTGCAAGCCGATGATCTGCGGGACCGCCGCGATCTTGGGGCCGAGGCACTGATCGAGGAAAAACGCCGCTGGATCGAGTTGCCCGTCACACCTGAAAACGCCTATGCGCGCTGGAACGCGCTGCGTCGCATCAACGACGAATTGCAGGCCTGCGTGGCGCCGCGACGGCAAGCGGTCTTGGATCTCCAATCGCACGTGCAATGGGCCTTGCGACACGAGAAGGTGCTCCGCTGGCGCGAGTATGGCTTTTGTCTGTATCCCGAAACTTATTTAACGGATTTTTTCAGCGACTTGCTTTCCAAGATCGTGTAGAATATATTTTCGCGGCGGGGGAAAACAGATTTTCTTGCGCGGGCCACTTCCCAAGAGCGCGGAAAGATGCTTTGATAGTGTGAGTCCAAGGCAAGGATCGTTCGAGAACTTATTTCCGTAGCGCGCTGCAACTGTTCGATCTGGGGTGTTTTGGCAGTTAGTGAAATAAGCGTAAATCGATTCCGGGGGGTCATGTGTTTCACGCGAAAAGGACTCGCGCATATGGGCGCAGGGATTAAAGTGCCGATTGCCGCCGACGCGCGTCACGGCCCTGAAGCACTTTCTGAATCGATCGGCAAGCGCCGCGTGCGGACTGCGATCAGCGCCTGCACGCCCGCCGATCATATCGGCTTGAGGCATTTCCTCACGGAGATTTTCGGCAGCGGCTATCCGGCCGAGTTCCAGGCCTCGCTCGAAGACCCATGCTATACGCCGGGCAACCGGCTCTTGCTCCGCCGCATGGGGCGGCTGATTGCCCACGTGCGGGTGACGGGCCGGGTCATGCAGTTCGGCGGGCTCTCCTTTCCGGTTGCTGCCATGCAAGGACTGGCCACTGCGGCCCATTGTCGCCAGCAAGGGCTGGGTACCCACCTGTTGTTAGCTGCGGAAAAGCAGATGGCCCAGTCGGGTGCGCTGCTGGGTCTGCTGTGGACGCGGATTCCGTATTTCTTTCGCCGTACCGGCTGGGCGTTGTGCCACGGCAATACGGGTTACACGGCCACCCCACATGCCGTGCTTGGCCGGTTGCTGGAGGAGGGACTCTGTTTGCGCCGGGCGCCGCGCATTCAAGTTCGCCCCTGGCGGCGGTGGGAAGAAGACGCCATCACCCGCGTCTATCGACAGAACCTGCCCGGCAGCTACGGCCTGCTGGAGCGCAGCCGCGCGTATTGGCATTGGCTCTTAGAGCGCCGGGCCTACGACCAGTTTTATGTGGCTTTGGACGGCCCCGACCTCTGGGACTTCAAGGAGAGCAGCACGCGGCTGGTGGGCTACGCGGCCGTCAAGGGCGAGAAAATCATCGAGCTGGTCACGGTCCCCGACCGGCGGAAAGCGGCGTTGGAACTTCTCGCCCGCACGTGCGGCGATGCCATCGAGCAGGACCACCGACAAGTGGCCCTGTACGTCCCTGCCGATAGTCCCCTGCGGGAATACTTCCCGGGGGAGCCGGAATCGTTGCCGCGCGGGCACGGCGAACATGCTGAATGCTGCATGGCGCGGCTGCTGGACCCGCTGGGCCTCTTGCAAAGGATGTGCGGGGTGTTCGTCGAACGGGCCAAGGAGGCCGGGCTCGGCCGGCCCGTGGAACTCGGCTTGCTGGTCGACGGCCGCAAGTATCAGATCGAGATTGCCAGCAGGGCCCGGGCCACGGCCGACACCTTGGGCCGCAGTTACCTTCGTTTGAATGTGGCCGACTTCACCCGCCTGCTGCTCGGTCAGCTCGACTGGGACCGGGCCCTGGCCGAAGGCCGCGTCGTGCCTTCCACCGCCCTGGCCGGCGACGTCGGTCGCGTGCTCTTTCCCTCGCTGCCGTTCTGGCGGCCGCTGCTGGATGAGCTGAGGGCGTGAACTAGGAACTACCCTGCGGCTTCTCCGATCAGCTTCCAGGCCTGCTCCACGTGCCGCCGTTGCGTGTTCGTCTGCCCAACGCAGAACCGCAGCGTCAAGCGGTCGTGCAAGCGCGTGTGGCTGATGAACATCTTGCCGGAGGCGTTCACCCGGTCGAGTATCTGCTGGTTGACAACGTCGCCGCCGCGGTGGCGGAAACAGACGAGGTTCAAGGCGGCCGGCGCGGCCAACTCGAAACGCGGATCGGACTGAACCCATCCGACGAACTCCTGGGCCATGGCCACATGCTGCCGCACGCGCTGCTGAATGCCCTCGATACCGAACGAGCGCAAGACGAACCATAACTTCAGCGCGCGGAAACGCCGGCCCAAGGGAACCTGCCAGTCTCGATAATCGATCACCGCGCCCGACTGCGTGGCCTGATTCTTGAGATACTCGGGCATGATCCCCAGGGCACGGATCAGCGGCCCGCGGTCGGCAACGAAGAAGCAACTGCAATCGAAGTTCGTGAACATCCACTTGTGCGGATTGAAGCAGTAACTGTCGGCCAGTTCCAGGCCGTCGAGCATGCCGCGAAATTCCGGGCAAATGGCCGCTGTGCCGGCCAGGGCCGCGTCGACGTGCAGCCAGACACCGTGTCGGCGGCAGATCTCGCCGATCGGCCGCAAGGGATCGAAGCCCAGCGACGACGTCGTGCCGGCGGTCGCGCAGACGAAGCACGGCCGGCGGCCGGCGGCAACATCGGCGGCCAGGGCTGCGGCCAGGCAGTCGGGCCGCATCGTCCAGCGCTCGTCGACTTCGATCCGCCGCAGGCTCTCGCTGCCCAGTCCGGCGACGCGCAGGCCCTTCTCCACGGAAGAATGGGTCTGCGTCGAGGCATACGCGACCAACGCGCATGCCCGTAGGTCAGGCTTTCCAGCCTGACAATTCGTTGTCGCGCGCTCGCGGGCGGCCAAAATCGCACACAGCGCGGCAGAAGAGGCCGTGTCCTGGATCACGCCGCCGCCGACGGTCGTCGAGAGGAATCGTTGCGGCAGGCCCATCGCATCGACGAGCCAATCGAGCACCCGGGTCTCCAACTCCGTGCAGGCCGGGCTGGTCGACCAGAGCATCCCCTGCACTCCCAGGCCGGAGGAGAGCAGATCGCCGAGGATCGAGGGACCCGAGTTATTGCTGGGGAAGTAGGCGAAGAAATTGGGCGACTGCCAGTGCGTGATGCCCGGCATGATGATTTCATCGACGTCGCGGAGGATCGCGGCCAGCGGCTCGCCTTGTTGCGGTGGCCGGTCGGGCAAGCGGCTGCGGATCTCTCCCGGCTTGACCTGCGATAGCACGGGCAGATGCTCGGCCCGTTCCATGTAGTTGGCGATCCAGTCGATGACTTCGCGGCCGTGGCGGCGGAATTCGTCAGGGGTCATGATGTGATGTTCCAAAGTGGCCATTTAATTGCAGACCGATCCCCCGTTGCAACATGGGAATTGCCGGGGGGCTAGCGTGGATGACAGAACGATTATAGACTTACTTCAAGAGTAGTCTAACCCCGCCCTTCCAACTAGGGGGTCTCGGATGACATTGGCAGAAAAAACTCAGAAGACTTTTGCGGGAATGGAACCGACATTGAGTTGCCGACCAACCATCAAGAAGGAACGACTCCCAACCAATACAACGACCTACAAGCATCCAGTACATCGGTGGTATAACTTCATTGCCGGATTTTCGCCCGAGTTTGTCGGACTATGTCTCGACACGCTTCAGATCGCACCTGAACTCTATCTTGATCCCTTTGCTGGTTGCGCAACTGGCCCGTTAGCTGCCGTGGCAAGGGGCATCGAGGCAGTCGGCTATGAACCGCACCCGATCATGGCAAAGGTGGCACGCGCCAAACTTCCCGGCGCTGATGCAGTCGAGCGACTGGACCAGATCGAGCACGCCATCCTTGCCGGACTAAGAAAGCCCCTGCCGTCCAGCACTCTGCCCTTCGCCCCCAAGAATTTCTTACGGAAACTCTTTCCCGAAGAATCACTCGCGGTGTTGCTCGGGGCGAGGGCATCCCTGGAAGAGCGGGGGCTATCTGCGGACGACTTGGCATTCTTGGTTCTATCGAAGATTCTCGATCTAAGCTCCCATTCGCAAACGGACGGCATCTACAAAGCACCCACCAGCAGGAAGACGGCAATTCCGCCGACCGTTGCCGCGAAGAAGACTCTCGACATGGTGCGGCATGATTTGGCCAGGTTGCCCAGCCCATACGCCCCCTTGTCGCGCCTCTATGAAAAGTCTTCCGAACAAATGACCGAGGTTGCCGATTCCAGCGTTGACATTGTCGTAACGTCGCCCCCCTATTTGAACAATTTTGACTTTGCGGAAATGACCAGAATGTATCTGTATTTCTGGGGAATCGCTGCTTCATGGGGAGAAATAACTGATAAGGTGCGATCGAAACTCGTCGTCAACACGACAACGGCCCTAAAAGGTCAAAAAGAAAAGCAAGAAGAGTACCGGGCGAATTTGCCCGCTGTTCTGTATGCTGAACTGGACGGACTGGTTTCTTCCCTTGCCGATCAACGAAAAACAAGAGCGGGGAAGAAGGAATACGATTACTTGGTCTATCCCTACTTCTCACAAGTCACGAATGTCTTGCGCGAGTGCTATCGTTGCCTGAAACAAGGCGCGGCAATTCATGTCATGGTGGCGGATGCCGCCTTGTACGGTATCCACATCAGCACCCCGCAATTGCTTGCGAATCTGCTGGCAGTTATCGGGTTTCACCAGACCAGTTGCGATTTGATTCGCAAGCGAGGACATCGTTGGATACTCGATAAACGAGACGGATCGGAGCGCGGCTTGGGCGAGTACCATGTTTCTGCAACGAAATAAAGTCCGGGAGTACTCATCATGGCATCCGTTACCATTCCGACATTGTACCAAATTGCCGATGCTGAAATTCGACTGTGTATTGAGTCGTATTTGAAAGCGAGCAAGTCCACGCACGCTTTTACCAACATCACACCGAAGAACCTACGGGATGAACGAGCACGGGCCATCTTGCTGGCAGGACTGGGTGTGCGTGACGTTGAAATGACTGCAAAGGACGCGTGCGAAGAATGGAAGCGGCGTCAAGCCGTTCCGTTCGATCTCGAGACCGGCATCACTTTTGGAGTGTACCGCAACATTCGAAAGAAAGGCGGCGAGTTTCTCGATGCCGTAGAGTCGGCTACGAAAGGATTTACCGAGTTCGACCCGATCTTCATCCAGCGGAACCCGCATACTCTCCCTATACTTCAGCACCTTGCGGGCATTTTCAGCAAATCCGCGCTAAAGAAATTTGTGGGAAGTGTGTCGGATACGGGAATTTCCAAGCCTGCTGCGGAGCGTTTGGCAGAGGTTTTGCGTGAAAGGGTTGACACGCCGCGCATTAATAAGGGCGAAATCCTTCAACGGTTGGAAGGTACTCTCGAGGGAATTGTCCGCGATCTCGTTGGGCGCGTCTTCTTGGAATCAGTTGTGGATAGCGCGCTCAGAGATAGATTGATCCCTTTTAAACGGGAAGACGAATACGAATCGTTGGCTGGAGTCGTGTACGATTTTCGAGCGGACTTCGTGATACCTGACGCGACAGAGCCAAAAGCGTTTATCGAGGTGCGCAAATCGTCGTCACGTCATGCGTCATTGTACGCAAAAGACAAGATGTTCTCCGCTATCAACTGGAAGGGTAAACAAATGGATATGCTTGCGGTATTGGTTGTCGACGGCGAATGGACGGGAGAAACCCTCCGCGTAATGGCGAAAGTTTTTGATTACGTTGTTCCCATATCGCGCATTGCCGAGTTGGCAGATACAATCAAGGCATTCATTGAGGGAGATCAATCCAAGCTGAAATGGCTCATTGACTTCCGAATTAGGCCAAGAAAGTTGTAGCTCCCGAACGTGCGCAAGCAAGGAACAAAAGGCCTATGTCTACCGTTTCCCGCGACGAACTGGCCAGCCGCTATCTCGACCAACTTCCTTTCGAGCCGTACAAGGTCCAGGAAGACGCCTTGCTGGCGTGGTTCACGACGGACCAGGGTGTGCTGGTCTGCGCGCCCACCGGTATGGGCAAGACACTGATCGCTGAGGCGGCCCTCTTCGAGGCATTGCATACTGGCCAGCAGGCATACTACACCACGCCCCTGATCGCCCTGACGGAACAGAAGTTCCACGAGATGCAAGACCGTGCAGTGCAATGGGGATTCCAGGCCAGCGACGTCGGCCTGGTGACCGGCAATCGCCGCGAAAACCCGGCGGCCCGCGTGCTCGTGGTCGTGGCCGAAATCCTGCTGAATCGCCTGCTGCACGGCGAGTTCGATTTCCAGAACACCTCGGCCGTGGTCATGGACGAGTTCCACAGTTTCAACGATCCGGAACGCGGCATCGTCTGGGAGATGACCCTGGGCCTGCTGCCGCCGCACGTGCGATTGCTCTTGCTCTCGGCCACCGTGGGCAACGCCATGGACTTCATCCACTGGCTGCGGCAGGGCCACCAGCGGACGCTGGAACTGGTGCGAGGCGAAGAACGCCGCGTGCCGCTGAGCTACCACTGGATCGGCGATACGCTGCTGACCGAGCAACTTGAGGAAATGGCCCAGGGCGATACCGAAGCGCGGATGACGCCCGCCTTGGTCTTCTGCTTCAATCGCGACGAATGCTGGACTGTGGCCGAGCAGATCAAGGGCAAGAAGGTGCTCAGCGACGGCCAGCAGACCCGCCTGGTCGAGGAACTGAACCAGCACGATTGGTCGCAAGGGGCCGGCACCAAGCTGCGGCAACTGCTCTTGCGCGGCGTGGGCGTACACCACGCCGGACTGCTGCCCAAGTATCGCCGCATCGTGGAATTGCTCTTCCAGCGCAAGCTGCTGAGCGTGGCGATCTGCACGGAAACCCTGGCGGCCGGCATCAACCTGCCGGCCCGCTCCGTCGTGCTGCCGAGCATCTTGAAAGGCCCGCCCGACAAGAAGCGGATCATCGAACCCAGCGCCGCCCATCAGATCTTCGGCCGCGCCGGCCGGCCACAATTCGACACGCACGGCCACGTCTTCGTGTTGGCCCACGAGGACGACGTGAAGATCGCCCGCTGGCATGAACAGTACGACCGGATCCCCGAGGACACCAAGGACCCGGGGCTGATGAAGGCCAAGAAGGCCATGAAGCGGAAGATGCCCCATCGTCGCGACAACGAGCAGTATTGGAACGAGGCCCAATTCCAGAAACTGATCACCGCCCCGCCGGGCAAACTCCATAGCCGCGGGCCATTGCCCTGGCGTCTGCTGGGCTACATGCTCGATGCCTCGCCGGAGATCGAGATCATTCGTCGCCTGGTCGGCAAGCGGTTGATGGACTCGGCGCATCTCGAAGGGGCGCAGCGCGATTTAGAGCGGATGCTGCTCGTGTTGCACAAGGCCGGCTACGTGCGGCTGGAACCGGAACCGCCCGCGGAGGCGGGGGAAGAAAGGGAGAAAGAGGGAAAGGGAGAAGGGGAGAAAGTAGGAAGGGGAGAAAGGGAGAAAGGGAGAGAAGGGGGAACTGTCAAATTCCTCCCTTTCTCTCCTTCTCCCCCGCTCCCTTTCTCCCCTTCTCCCGTACTTCCGTCGGAGCCTCCCGCTCCCCCACCCTACCGTCCGGCGCTGGCGCACCCGACGGCCGAGTTGGCCAAGTTGTCGCTGTTCCGCAGCGTGAACCCGCTGTTTGGCATGTTCCTGGTACACGAGTTGGGGATCGCCGACCGCAAGGAGCGGATCCAGGCCTTCGAGAGCGCCCTGGATTTTCCCGCGCCGGTGGCGCGGTATGTGCGTGTGCCCAAGCAGGAGTTCCTGCCGCCGGGGCCTTTGGCCATGCTGCGGCTCGATCAGCAGTTGTTGCAATTTGGGCTGGCGACGATTGAGGAACTGGTGCAGAGGCCCAAGGAGGAAGAAGAGCCCTGGAAGCCGCGCCATAGCTACGACGCCGAGCAGGACGAGGAACCCAAGTGGGTGCTCACGCTGGCGGAAAAGCTCCGGCGGCTATTTGACCACGAATACGCGGGCGTGTTCGACCTCCGCACTCGGGCCGTTTGGGCCGCAGGCGAGTTGCTGACGGAATTCCACGGCAATTTCAACAAGTACGTCGGCAGCAAGGACCTGCTGAAGCAGGAGGGCATCGTCTTCCGGCACCTTTTGCGGCTGATCCTTTTGCTGCGCGAGTTTCGTCCGCTTAGCCCGCCCGATCTCGATCCGGCCGCCTGGCAGTACGATCTGGATGAAGTCGTCGATCAGCTCACGGCAAGCTGCCGCGAGGTCGATCCCACCAGCACGGACCACGTGCTGGAGACAGTCGAAGAGCCGCCCGAAGAGGAAGAGAAGTTCGGCGCGGGGATTTTCGATTGACGTAACCTGCTGGCAGCGCTACCCCCGGCGATGCAGCGGCGGGACGCTCCCCCTATGTCTCGCAAAGATCCCAGGTTCTGTATTTTTCCTGTCCATTTACGGGTTATGCTGGCCTTACAGCCACATTTCCGCCCGCCACACCCAAGAACTCACCAATCCGGCATGGAATTGCAAGACGCCTCTTGGCTATAATCCCGCGTCTCGTTCCCGCGGTAGGAAACGCGACCTCATCCTCAAACCCGTTGAGCCGCCGATGGCCGGACAGGGACGTCCGCGAACATCGCCGAGTCATTTTTACGCAACCGCTCCCTTCGGCGCGGTCCAATGGTCGCCTTGCGCCGCGACAGTCACGCCCAAAATAAAAAGGAAGGCGGAAGTCAGAAGGCGGGAGCAGAACGATAGCCGCTGTGACATCTTGTCAAAGTTGCAAAACTCAAGTGGTGGAACGACTATCGCTTGTCAGCCTACCGCACTTCCATGTCCCCCTTCCGCCTTCCAGTGCCCGACGTCCGCTCTCCGGCATCGCCGTTCCCTTCCTCGCTCCTTGTGGTGCGAAACGGCGACCTCTCCGGCTAGTGACGCGGCGCAAAGGGGTATTGAACAGTCTGTAAAAACCGCGGGAACCGGCACCGTGCGTAATGGCACGAACTCAGCCAACTCTCGCAGACGGTCGGCGCCAGTTCCCGGTAGATCCGTAAATTCGAAAAGCGGGAACATCGCAGCGCCGCAAGCCGGCGGCCTGCGCTGGGCAGCCGCGTTTTTTTGCCTGCTGTCGCTGTCAATGTCCTCTTTCTCCTACGCAGACGAAGCCCTAATGGTTCGCGTTGCCTGGGGCGGCGGACGAGAAAAATTATGGGAAGGTTCCGTCGCCGTCAGCAGCGGCGCCATTTCCCAACCGCGGCCACTGGGCATCGAAGCCGACGAGCCCGGCTCGATGTGGCTGGAGAATGGCCGCCTACTGATCCTGCAACGCTCGCCGCGGGCCTACGACGGCGTCGACTTCTTCGTCACCGCCCCCGCCGACGCCAAGCTCGTCGTGCAACTCACGGCAGCCGGCAATTCGCAGCGCGGATCACAGATCGAGATTCCCCTGGCCGATATCTCCAGCGAGTTCCGCAACTTGTCATTGGACAACCAAGAGAACCACCTGCTCGTACGCCGCGCGCCGGGTGATTCGCTGCTGGTGCGCATGTCGCGCCCCTCGATGGTCTTTGCTCCCGGCGAAACGCTGCGTTTCGAGGTCGTCCCGCATCTCTTGCCCGTGCCCGCCGACACCGCGCTGCAAATCAAGGCCCAGTTGGTGGACGGCCAGGGACAGGCGTCTTGGTCCAGCACACAGGACGTGCATGTCGGCCGTGGCGAGAGCGTGCCGCTGGAACTCGCGCTGCCGGAAGAGGAGGGCGTTTACGATATCGTCATCACGGCCCAGCAAAGCGGCGGCTGGCAGCGTGCCCTGCGCCAACCGCTGCACTGGACGCGGGCGATCGCCGAGCGCCGCGTGCAGCTCGTGGTGATCTCGCGCCGGCAGTCGGCGGTCAAGCCCACCCGCGAATTGACGCAGTTGCTGGAGATCGATCCCGCCGGTTCCCGTTGGTGGGAAAAGGTCAAGCTGCCGTCCTTGCCCAGGTTCTCCCGCGGCTTGAGCGGCCCGCTGGGCAACGGCATGCGCGAAACGGTCCATCACGGTCTGGGCGACGTCTCGCAACTCAAGCCCAGTGCCGTCTCGCCCGACGTCAGTTGGGAGGCCTATACGTTGAACGTCGGTCCCGTGGGGCGGCCGTGCCTGCTGGAGGTCGACTATCCCAGCGATGTGCCGCAGACCCTTGGGCTGAGCATCGTCGAGACCAACGCCGCAGGTGTCCTGGTGCCGATCGGATTGGACTCGGGCATCGACGTCTCCGACGAGACCGCGGCCGCGGCCCCGCCGCATTGGGAGCGGCACCGGCTCGTCTTCTGGCCGCGGACTAGCTCGCCGCTGCTGCTGATCACCAATCGCCGCGAGCGGTCGCCAGCGGTTTACGGCAAGATCCGCGTGTTGGGCGGCTGGGAACGATTGCCGGAAAGCGGGATGGCCAAGGCTGCCGCCGCGCAGCGCCTGATCGCGGCTTACATGGACCGGCCTTTGCTGGCGGAGAATTTTTCCGGCGAGGAAGCCCTCGACGCCTGGATCGGGCGGACGCTGCAAGACTGGAAGACGTTCCATCAGGCCGGCACGAGGCTCGTCAACTATCTCCGCTATGCGGGCTACAACGGCTTGGTGCTCACCGTGGCGGCCGACGGTAGCGCGATCTATCCCAGCGCGGTCCTCGAACCAACCCCGCGCTACGATACGGGCGTGTTCTTTTCCAGCGGGCAAGATCCGCAGCAGAAGGACGTGTTGGAGATGTTGCTGCGGCTGATGGACCGCGAAAACCTGCAACTGATTCCTTCGCTGGAGTTCGCCACGCCGCTGCCGGCCTTGGAAGCGCTCCGCCGCCGCGGCGGAGCGGAGGCTCAGGGGCTGGAGTGGATCGGGGCGGACGGCGCCACCTGGTGCCGCACGTACTGTCCGCGCCGCGGCTTGGCGCCTTATTACAATACGCTTGATCCGCGCGTGCAGGAGGCGATGCTGTCGGCCGTGCGGGAACTGGTGCAACGTTACGCCAGCCACGCCAGCTTCGGCGGCCTGGCGCTGCGGCTCTCGGCCTACGGCTACGCGCAACTTCCCGGTCCGGAATGGGGCATGGACGACGCCACCATTGCCCGCTTCGAGCGCGATACGGGCGTGCAGACGCCCGGCAGCGGCGGACAGCGGTTTGCCGCCCGCGCGGCGTTCCTCAATTCCGACGAGCAGCGTGGGCGCTGGCTGCAATGGCGGGCTGCCGAGTGCCACAAGTTCTATCACCGAGTCCAGCAGGTCCTGGCCGCGGCGCGGCCCGAGATGCCGCTCTACCTAGCCGGGGCGGAAATGCTGGCCGGCCCAGAGATTGAAACCGAGCTGCGTCCGGCCTTGCCGCGGCGGTCATCGCTGGCCTCGGCCTTCCTGCACGTAGGCATCGACCTGCGCCTCTTCCGCGACGACGCGCAGATCGTCCTGCTGCGTCCGCAGCGCGTCTTGCCCACCGCGCAACTCAGCGCCCAGGCCCTGGACTTGGAACTGGCGCAGATGTCGGAGGCCGCGTCGTTCTTTCGCAGCTTGCCGCACGCCGGCAGCCTCTTCTTCCATCCGCCCCAGGAAGCCCGCCTGCCTTCCTTCGACCAGAAGGTGGCGATCAAGTCGAGTTGCGCCCTCTTGCTGGCCCAAGCGGTTCCTTCCGGCATACAGAACCGGCAACGTTTTGCCGAGAGCCTTTTCAACCACGATTCGCAGATTCTCATCGACGGCGGCTGGATGTTGCCGCTGGGGCAGGAAGAAGCCACGCAGCGATTTTCCGCCGCCTTCCGGCAGCTTCCGCCGGTCCATTTCACCGATGCCGAAGAGAGCCATTCGGGGCAACCGGTGGCGATCCGCTGGGCGACTGTCGACGGCAAAAGCTATGCCTACGCCGTGAACACCACGCCCTTTGCGGCCAGCGCCCGCGTCCGCCTGTCCGCCTCGGCGAACTGCAAGATCGACGATCTCAGCGGCAGCGGTTGCCCCGGCAGGCTGAAGGACGAGGGCGACGGCCTGGCGTGGCTCGTCGAACTGGAGCCTTACCAACTGGCGGCCGTGGCTTTTTCGGAAGCGGACGTGAAGCTGCTCCAGCCCCAGGCGACGTTGCCGGACAAGGCGGCCGCATCGATGGCCGAGCGAATTCATCAGCTTGGCGTACGGGCGGCGGCGCTCCGCAATCCGCCGTTGTTGAAGGTCCTGGAGAATCCCGGTTTCCAGAGCAAGCCCACTGCGTCCGATCCCGTGCCCGGCTGGGTCGTCTCCAAGCGGTCGGACGTTTCGATCACCACCGACACCACGCAAGGCCACGAGACGGATCTTGCCACCGAGAAGGGGTTCAAGCCGGCGCAGTCGGCACGGATCGCCAGCGAGGGGCCGACCGCCTCGCTGATCAGCCAGGCCTTCGCGCCGCCGCGGACGGGCCGGATCACGGTCTCCGTCTGGCTGCGGGTGGCCGACGCCGCGCGGCAGCCCAACTTGTGGCTAGCCGTGGAAGGCAACGTCGTCGGCCGCCACTACTATCGCTATGCCACTCTGGGACAGCCGCCGGGTCCCGGGCAGAGCGGCTCTCCTATTTCCACGACCTGGAGCCAGTACATCGTGCAGTTCGACGACCTGCCCTTGGACGGGCTTTCCCAGGTGTGCGTGCGCCTGGACCTGATGGGCGCCGGCGAGGTCTGGGCCGACGACGTGCAGCTCTTCGACCTGGCCTTCAACGAATCCGAGTTGCGGGCGCTCTACAAACTGCTCACGTTGGCCGACCTGAACTTGCAGAACGGCCAGGTCGGCGATTGCATGAAGCTCTTGAACGGTTACTGGCCGCGTTTCCTCATGCAAAATGTGCCGTCGCCGCAGGCCGTGCCTGCGCTGGCCGCGAAGCCTGCCGCTGAGCAATCGGCCGAGGAGAAGCCCGCCGCGCAGTCGTCCAGTTGGACGGACCGCGTGAAGGGACTCCTGCCCGAGGGGCTGCGCTAAAAATCGGCCGATTTGACATTTCGGACGACTACGGAGATACTATACTGCCCGCGGTTTCGATTGGCACGATCCATAGTAACCCGAAGCGTCAGCGAGGCAACGACTTAGCAACCTCGCTAACGCTTCGGTTAGTGTCAGCGGCAACCGCGGGCAGTATATACATCCCTGGTCGGTTCCAGACACGATGACCTAGCCGAAAGACGAATCAAGGTACGAAGATTACGATGAGCAACGAACAATCGACTTCCCCGCGGATTGGCACCTTGGCACTGCACGCCGGGCAGGTGCCCGATCCCACCACGACCGCCCGGGCCGTGCCGATCTACGCCACGACCAGTTACGTGTTTCATGACACGGAGCATGCGGCGAACCTCTTCGGCCTGCGCGAGTTCGGCAATATCTACACGCGGCTGATGAACCCCACGACCGACGTGCTGGAAAAGCGTCTGGCGGCATTGGACGGCGGCGCGGCGGGACTGGCTTTCTCCAGCGGCCAGGCGGCCATCACGGCCGCGCTGCTGACCATCGTCCATGCCGGCCAGAATTTCATCTCGGCCACCAGCCTCTACGGCGGCACCTGGACCCTCTTCACGCAGACCTTCGCAAAACTCGGCATCGAAGTGCGGTTCTTCGACCCTAGCAAGCCCGAGACGTTGAGCAGACTAGTCGACAAGAACACCCGGGCCATTTATCTCGAAACACCGGGCAATCCGAAGAACGACGTGCCCGATTACCGCCAGATCAGCGACCTTGCGCACAGCCACGGCCTGCCGACGATCATCGACAACACGGTCCTGACCGCGGCGCTCTTCCGGCCCATCGAGCACGGTTTCGACATCGTGGTCTACTCGACGACGAAGTTCATCGCCGGGCACGGCGTACACCTCGGAGGAGCGATTGTCGACAGCGGCAAGTTCCCCTGGGCCAAGGAGCCGGAAAAATGGCCCGAGTTCACCGCGCCCGACCCGGCCTACCACGGCTTGATCTTCGAAGAGGCCCTGCGACCCATCGGCAACATCGCGTATATCCTCCACATTCGCACGCACTGGCTCCGCGACACAGGCGCTACGCAAAGTCCGTTCGGCGCGTTCCTGACGCTGCTGGGCCTGGAGACCTTGCACGTGCGCTTGGAGCGGCACTCGCAAAACGCCCTGGCTGTGGCCCAGTTCCTGGAACAGCATCCGTCCGTGTTATGGGTGAATTACCCCGGCCTGCCCAGCCACCCGGACTACGCCCGTGCCCAGAAGTACCTGCCCGCCGGGCAGAGCGGCATCGTCGGCTTCGGCATCAAGGGCGGCAAGGCGGCCGGCGCCAAGCTGATTGAGAGCGTCAAGCTCTTCAGCCACCTGGCCAATATCGGCGATGCCAAGTCGCTGATCATTCACCCGGCCACGACCACGCACTCGCAGCTCACGCCCGAGGAGCAGGCCCAGACCGGCGTATCGCCGGAATACGTGCGCTTGTCGATCGGCATCGAGGACGTGCGGGACATCATTGCCGATCTGGATCAAGCATTGCAGGCCTCGCAGGCCTGACGGCAACCATGATGAAGTTCGACAAGTTCCAGCCGGCCCTCTTCGAATTTCTGGAGCAGTTGGCCGACAACAACAACCGGCCCTGGTTCCTGGAGAACAAGGGACGTTACGAGCAGGAGGTTTTGGGGCCGGCGATGGCCTTGATCCGCGCCTTCCAACCCCGGCTCAAGCGGATATCGCAGTTCTTCCTGGCCAGCGACCGGCGGGTGGGCGGTTCCTTGATGCGGGTCTACCGCGACACGCGGTTCGCCAAGGACGGCGCACCGTACAAGACGAACGTCGGCATCCAGTTCCGGCACGAGCAGGGCCGCGACGTCCACGCCCCCGGCTTCTACGTCCACATTGCCCCGGGCGAGTGTTTTCTGGCCGTAGGGCTATGGCGGCCGGAGCCTGAGCCGCTGGGCCGGGTCCGCCAGGCGATCGTCGAGTCGCCCGACCGTTGGGCACGTGCCCGCAACGACCGCAAGTTCCGCCGGCGGTTCGAACTCGACGGCGGCAGCCTGAAGCGTCCGCCGCGCGGGTTCCCGGCCGATCACGCCTGGGTCGAGGACCTCAAGCGGACGGACTTCATCGCCGTGGAGTCTCTCGAGGAACGCGACGTGTTGGACAAGGGCTACCTGGAGCACGTGGCCGCGTCGTTTGCCGCCAGCCGTCCCTTCATGCGTTTCCTCTGCGATGCTTTGAAGGTTCCGTTCTGAGTGGTCCATTTCAAAATTTCCTATAGAGCTTTCTCAGCTTGTAGGGCGGGACCCGGGCACCGAGCGGACCCCTGACGTCCAGCGGTACGGACCCCAGCGGCGACGTGACGCCTGCCCTCGCTGGTTACCGGAGGCTTAACGGCCTTGCTACCTGTCCAACAGTTCGCGAAGCAGTGCCACCTGTTCCTCGGTCAGGCCAGCCACAAACTCCAGCGGCAGCGCATGCGGCAGTTCCTCCGACGACAGCCCCCGTAGCCGTTGCTCAACAGAAGCCTGGCTGGAAAGCACCGACTTCGATCAGCGCGAGACGTTTTCCAATAAATCGACGTGCATTTTGCCTCCGGCGCCATTCCAAGGGAGACATCCCCAGGCTTTGGAAACAATGTCTATTTTGCCGCTTCCAAACACATCGCCCACCTGAAGTTCGTGGCCGCCAAGCCGGTTGTCGAGAATGATGCGTTCCGCGAACTGGCCCTTGCCGAGATTCTCCCAAAGAATCCAGCGCGGGTTCGTACGCCCGGGCGGCAGTAGTTCCTCCTGCTCATTGCTGACGATGTCCAGCCTGCCGCTGCGGTGAAAATCAGCCACGGCGAGCGAGTGCAAAGAGCCGTAGCGGAAACTCTGCGGCAGTTCCTGTTTGGTCCATGACAGGCCCTTGCCGTCCGGGTTCCTCAGGATACAGATCTTCGAATCGCTGATGTCCGCATCGGCCATCACGATGGCCTTCTTCCCGCTGCCGTCCACATCGGTGATAACCGTGCGCACACAGACTCCGAAGGGACCTTTACGACCCATGGGGATGTTCTTATGCGCGATCCACTGGGTACCTTTGCCGTCCTTGTTCTCGAACCAGGTGTCGCCGCGCACCACGTCGACGTGGCCATCTCCGTTGATGTCGGCCACGCCTGCGGGCGCGATGGCGCCGTGGATACTGGGACCAATCTCGTGCCGCTCCCAGAGTTGCCGCGGGTTGGCTGGAATTTTGAACCAGCAGAGCGCATTGAGCGGCGTGCGCGCATCGCCCATCATCACGATGTCCGGACGCCCGTCGCCGTCGATGTCGGCAACCACGATATCGTGCGCCCCGCCCGCGTTCTTCGCGAACTCGAAGCGCTCCCATTTGCCTTGGTTGCGAGGGTTGCCGGGATTGCGAAACCACACCCCGCTGCAAACCAGATCGATCCAGCCGTCGCCATCCACGTCGAGAGCCGCGAGGCCGACATCCGACTGGTAGCCCGTGCCAATCTCATGCCGCACCCATTTGTCGGCGCTCTGCGACTCATACCAGTACAGTCGCTCCGGACCGGGTTGGCGACCGCCGACCACGAAATCGAGATGGCCGTCACGGTTGATGTCCACCAACGCGGTGAGGCCATAGTCACCTTGGAGGCGGTCGTTCTGGGGAAGGGTCAGGTCGATGAAGTGGTGCCGGAAACGAATCTCCTCGCTCCAAGCGGTGGTCGCAATCGTCAACGACAAACACAACAGAGAAAGAAGAATGAAACGCATCATGGCAGAGATAGCTTTCGTGAAAGTGGAATAGAACCAAACTGTTTCTTTCATGGCCGCCACTTGGCTCTCAATCGTGGCCTTCGGTTCGGCCATCGACATGGAAGGCCGTTTCGGACTTGCGATGTTCCCGGGCGCTAGGACCGGTCAACTCCGCTGCGGTGGGGTTCCGGGGATTCACGTCGGGCGGCCATACGAGTTGACCACGCTTTTGGGCTTCCACGCCCGTGTAAGCGCCAAGCTCGGGGGATTGGCAGTCGAGCCACAGCGCAACCCGCCTGAATTCCTCGTCCGTCATGACGTTGCGGTGGTGCGGTTTCAGCAATGCTTGCCCCATTTTCGACCTCGCGGCGCCAAACATTCCCGGAATGGAGCGGGACCCGCCCGCCCCGCCGTCCCTTCCCGATGGCCATGTGTCCGCGAACCCGCCTTGCTGGAAGAAAACCAGTGTCCGAAGCGGATTGCCCTTGTCCAGCGCGTTGCCATAGTCGAGGTTGGCAGGTCCCTTGCCTTCCTTCTGATGGCAGACCATGCATTTCTGTCGGAAAATCGGCTCGACAAGTCGATGATAGCTGACTGGCTCGACACCACCAACTTCCGGCTCGATCTTCGATGGCAGTCGCTGAAGCGCCAACGGGCGGGACGATCGCGGCCGTGGGGTTTCCCACTTGTTCTCGTGGCAGCCCGCGCAGCTCAGGTGTTCGCCGGGATGCACATACGTGTCCGATCGCATCGACTGTACGGCCATCCCCCGCTGGTCCACGGCTTGGAAGTAGATGGGCACGCCCACCGGGGCCTGGAAGTACGCGCTACCGTCCTCTTCGACCGGCACGTGCCCCAAGCACATACGGGCGAGCTGTTCCTCGCCAAAGCCGACCGGCGGCTGATCGCGAAACAACAAGACGGAGTCCGGCTTACGGAGTACCTGGATGATCCGTAGCCACTTGATTCGTGCATCCTTCGGCCACGGCAGATCGGACCGGTAGACGTTCTGTACGCTGATGGTGGCCTGTTCGTGGTCCGGATGCTCCGCCCGTTCGCCCTGGTACGTGTCCGTGGGAATCATGGGCGGCTCGCGGCGCGGGCGCACGGGAATCGGGCTGAGCAGCCGCCAGGGTTTGGTTCTCCCGCAGACCTCTCCCAGAGAGCAGAGGAGTTCCCTGTTCCCGAACTTGTCCACAAGGTATAGGTTCTCCTCGTAATTTGCAAGGTAGTAGGCCTCGCTCAAGGGCCACGGTGTGCCGTACTTGTAGCTCAGACGGCCCTGGTCGTATGGGGCCAGCTCCGATTCGGGAAAGCGGACGTCCGGCGTAATGCGCGTGACCTGCGACAGTCCGTCGTCGTCCACCACGCGCGGATCGATAAGCACGAGGCTGCCGTAAGGCTGTCCGTGGTGTGCGCCGGCGGTGGCAATGTACCGCGGCGAGTCGGGGACAGCCCGAATGTTCCATTCGGCAAACACGCGATTGCGGAAAGTATTCCCTGCACCCGGGGCGCCGTCAAAGGTGCTGTAAGGGCGCGGATAGTTGCCATGCGGCGCCCGCGGATCGCGGCCATCGGGATAGCAGGTCCAAAGGTGATGGCCAGTGCTGTCGCAGCGGTCGACGTAGTCCCATCGTGTATACACGAGCATCCCCTGGTTCGACAACGACGGCTGGAACTCATGAGTCTCGTGCCAACTGATGGGGAACAGGTCCGTGCCGTCCTCCTTCATCGAGTGCAACGAGAATTGCTTTTCCGGGTACAGGTCGTTGCCCACGCTGGCGCAGCGGTGCATGCCGCCCCGGCGGTCGGAGATGAACGCGATTCGGCCGCCCGGCAAATGGCATGGATCGAGATCATTGTTGGGTCCGAACGTCAACTGGGCGAGTCCCGTTCCGTCCGTTCCGACCCGGAACAGGTGAAAGCAGGTCGAATTGAGCCAGACGCCACCCCCTTGGTAAATGCCTCGTCCATGATCATCGTTTTCCGAAAAGGCGAACAACGCCGACTTGCCATCGAAGGACATCTCAGGTGAAATATAGGCGCCCAAAGGCAGGGTTTTGCCCTGGAAAGGGCCATTCTCGCAGCGGGAATCCCGCAGCACGTTGACTACGCGCGGTCTGGCCGACTTGAAGTCCTTGAGAACGTAGAGGCTGCCGCCCTTCAGACCGACAAAGCCATAATAAGCGCCGATCATGTGATCGCCGTCCTTGGTCGTACCGTAGTTGACTCCGCGGGCAATGAAGAGGACGTCGTTGAAGTCCAGGAGAGGGTTGGAGAAGACGACCTGCCGCCGTAGGGCGAATGCCTCCATCGCCAGCCGTTCCCGTGACTGAGCGCTTTGCCGATCTGGCCGTTCCACGAGTCCGGCAGCACGCTTCTTGATATCGGCAAGCTGCTTCTTTAGGCCCGCCAAGTCGCCGGACTTCTTTTCGGTTTGCAGATCGGCGAGCAGCGCTTCCGTGCGACGGATGATGACGTCCAAGGCGTCTCGATCGGAAGCCCGCAGGAGAGACTGGGGATCGAGCACCTGTGGAGATTCGCCCCGCCGTACCGCCAGAGCGTCTTTCCCTTCAAGCTCCTCGGTGAGCTTGCGATACTGGGCAGCCCAATCGGCCCGCACGGCCTCCTTTACGTCCGCAGGCACGGCTGTGTCCGCAAACAGAAACACAAACAGGAAAGTGGCAGTTGTAAACGACTTCATAATAGGGCCCCATCCGAATTGAAGACTCGATTCGAATCTGTCTCGTACCGCGCGATTCCTCTTGCTGCCGCCTTTAACCGGGCCTCCACACGCGAACATACTTGCTCTCCGTCCAGCCGTGGCCGAGGATACCGAACTTTCCCAAAGTCAGTTCGACGACCTTTGCGCCACGGTGCTGTTCGAAGTTGTCGTCCAGCATATTAACAGAACCAAGAGTCCCTCACGCTTACCATGACAGCGACTCCAGGAAACGGAGACTCCGTGGAATTTGTTGCGTCGAACGCGGCGACTCGTCCTCGACGAAATAGTGCTTCGCGCCTTGCGCTTGGGCCGATCGCAGGACCGCCGCCAGGTCGATCTGACCGGTGCCCAGCGCCACATCGTTGTTCACGTCCTCGGAACCCGTCAACTGGCCGGTCTTGACGGATTTCTTCATGTCCTTGAGGTGGAAAAGCTCCCAGCGGCCGGAATACTTGCGCAACAGTTTCACGGGATCCTGGCCGGGATGTACCGTCCAGAAGACGTCCATTTCGAACTTGACGTATTTCGGGTCGGTCTGTTCCGCCAGGAGATCGAACAGGGTCCCATCGCCATGGGGCACGAACTCGAAGCCGTGGTTGTGGTAGAAGAACTTGATGCCGTGTTTGGCAAGGACCTCTCCCGCCTTGTTGAACGCGGCCGCCGCCCGGCGCGCGGTGGCTTCATCGAACTGCCCTTGGTGAGGAATCCAACCCACGCCGACGTACGACACGCCGAGTTCCGCGGCCTGCCGCGCCGCGGCCTCAGGATCGCTTTCCACTAGCCCGTAATCCATGATCGCCGACACCGCCTTGAGCCCCTGGGATTCCAAGCGCTGCCGGAATTGCCTGGGCGGGATGCCGTAGGTTCCGGCCAACTCGACCTCCGTGAATCCAAAGCCACGCGCGGTTTTCAGTCCTGTGGCGACATCCTTGCCCAGCATGTCCCGAAGGCTGTAAAGTTGCAGGCCGACCGGCCCCTTGAAACTGGCGCTGACGCCGACGGCCTTGGCCGCCCGCGCGGGCCCCCGATTGAGCCAAACGTCCACCCGGGGCGCGTCCCAGTTGTATGGCTTGCTGAGGATATCCAGCCGCCCATCGCCATTCAGGTCCGCCACGCAGGCCTCGTGAAACCCCATGCCCGTGGCAAAGATCGTCTTACGGAAGTTGCCTTTTCCGTCACCGTAGAAGATGAATGCCTGGGCCTTGGGGTTGTCCGGTTCATTCTTGCTTTCGGTCCACTTGGCCATTTCCGCGACAAAGATGTCCAGGTTGCCGTCGCCGTCGATGTCGGCCACCTGGAGGGAGTGCGGATGGATCATCGTGCGGCCGACCAGGTCGTGCGCGACCCAACTCTTGGAGTCCAACGGGTCGCCCTTGCACTCGTGCCACTCGACCGGACCTACGCCGTCGCCGGGCGCGGTGACAATCTGCGGGTACTTGGCGTCCTTGATGAACCGGCCGGCGAAAATCAGACCGCCGACCTCGCCGATTTTCGTTGCCGACCATTTGCCTTTGCTCACGTACTTGAATACCCGATTGAAGGCCAGCAGTTCCGGTCGGCCATCGCCGTCGATATCGTAAGCCGACATGCCTTCGGCGTACGGAGTGGTTCCGCTGGCGATGCCGGAAAATACAATCTCGGCAGGCCACTGCTCGACCTGGCGCGGATTGGCCGGAATATCGGCGCAGAACAACGTCTTGGCCTGCTGATTCCAATAGGCCAGTTGCGGTTTGCCCGTGCCTTTGAAGTCAGCGATGCACTGGTCGTGGTGCTGAGTAGCGCCGTTGATCTTGATGGTGTGCCGCTCCCAGGGCACGCCGGGCTTCCAATCCTTGCCCGGATTCCGCCACCACCAGACTTTGTTGCTCTGATAGTCGCCGCCAAAGACCAGGTCCGGATATCCGTCGCCGTCGATGTCGCAGATGGCTCCGCCGGCTTCAAGGGGAAGAAATTCCTTCTCGATCACGTAACGCTCCCATCCGGTCTTGGTCCGGCGGTACCACACCAGGGCTGGCCCGTTCTCGCGAAAGGCGAGCACAAAACCGTTCCCGCCGTCCTTGGCGAGGTCTGCCACTACAGCGGCGGTTTGCTGGTGGGAGGTGGTTGGCACGGGCAAGTCGCCATGGCGACTACTCAAGTGCAGCCAGCGCAGGCCCGAGGCCTCGACCAGGCCGAACTGCCCCGCCGTGCCGGGTTGTGCCGCGGCATAGGAATGCGAGTTCGTGTCGTCCGCGGCAAATCCTTGGGAAGCTAGGAGAGCCAACAGGGTCATGGCCATGGCGGCCGCAACGGGCACCGTAAGGGTTGATCGATTTGCGTTCTTGGCAGTCATTGGTCGCTGTTTCATCGGTTTTTCCTTTAGCAATTCAGAATTAACATACACCCAAAGCTACGGGATTCTGTGATAGGCCACTTGACGACGCGATCTACTAGTGATACGTTTTACTAAATCGAATCACAACTTGCAAACGGCGGAAGAGGCCCGGGCCGTAGTCCGTCAGTTGTTTTCCTGCGGGCAGCGGCCAACCGCGATCTTCTGCCACAACGACGTGATGGCCTTTGGCGCGTTTCGCGGTCTGCGCGACATGGGCGTGCGCGTACCACAAGACGTGTCACTCGTCGGATTCGACAATGCCTGGGCGGCCGAGTATCTGGACCCGCCGCTGACGACCGTGACGTTTCCCTATCACGAGATCATCGATCGGTCGCTTGCATTCCTTCTGAACCGCATTGCCGGCAAAGCCCAGGAGCCGCAGCGATTGGTCCTGCCGGGTGCCCTGGTCGTGCGGGGTTCAACCACGCCGCCCAATCCCATACCGATTTCCGCATAGTATCAGTATCACACCCGGTGCACCGATCCCGCTTCACTGAGGTGGCGTGCATCAAGGACGGGTTTTTATGCGCCAAACCACTTTCAGGGGGAGGTTACGCAATGATTCCCCCGCCTTTCCCGAAGCGGCCTTCTTACTCAAAACCCTGAAGAAGAACGCGGTCTGGAATTCATAATCTAAACGCGCCGGCTGCCTAACGGGACCAGCGATAAGATCGGGGCAGAGCGGCGTCAGGGGATTACCGGCCTTGCTTCCGGTCCAGCAGTTCGCGAAGCCGTGCCGCCTGTTCCTCGCTCAGGCCGGCCACAAACTCCGGCGCGAGCGCCCGTAGCAGTTCCTCCGGCGGCAGCGCCCGCAGCCGCTCTTCCGGCGACAGCCCGCGCAGCCGCTCCTCGGGCGGCAGCGCCCGCAGCAGTTCCTCCGGCGACAGCCCGCGCAGCCGCTCTTCCGGCGACAGCCCGCGCAGCCGCTGCTCGACAGAAGCCTCTTCCACCATCTTAGCAAATAGTTCCTCCTCAAACTGCTCAAGATTCTCCGAAACTGCCTGTTGCATGGCAAAATCCTCCTCACTGCGGAATTGTTTGACCTGCTGCACCATGTAGCGGTAGTTGGCCAACGCCCCGTGGCCGCCACGGGCCAACTTCTCTATTATACTCCGCCGGTCGTTCAGAAAAACACGGCTCACCAGCGAGAGGATGGGCTGCCCGCGCTCGGCCATCACGTCGGTTTCCACCAACCACGTCGTAAACGGCAGCCTGGTCACGGCAAAAATCCCCGCTTCGTGCTGTTTGACCTCGCACCCCAAGAGCCGCAACTCATCACGTAAGGCGCCGCTGGCCACCGGCGCCAGGACGATTAGCGAGACCTCCTCGTGGGGGACCGGCTCGCTCAACTGGCTGTGCCAAAGGTAGGAACAGCCCACCAACCGGGCGAAATCGCCTCGCGCCATCGCGTCGGTCGGGCCCTTGAATTCGATTAGGGTGAACCGGTTGAGCAGCGGCAACAATTCGGCAAGTTCACGCATCCCGATTTCGGAAAGTTGTCCTCCCTCGCGTCGAATCAGCAAGATGTCCACCTGTAGAGGCAGCTTGCCGACGGAAACCTCCTGCTCGACTTTGAACGCGGAATCCAAGGCAAGCCCAGCATCCGCACTAATAAGGGATGCCACCACGTGCGGGTTTTGCCCGGCCGATTGGCCCGTTCGGAACTGTCGAATTGCTGTGCGTCGGTCATGCCAATAATATACGACAACGCGGCGCACGTGACCAGTGGGGATGGGCGGTGGGGGCCCGACCTACGACCGGGAGCCGAAGCGGCGAGCCAAAGCCGCGTTCTGCCCTGCCTGGTCACTGTAGCGGTCGTAGATCCCAACTATTACCGCATCCGTGGGCTTGATCCCGGCAAACGTTTCCTGAAACGCTTGTTCCACGTCGTGACGACGCCCGGCAGCAAGGATCTTGAATGCCAGGCAGGGTCGTTTGGTCTGCCGGATCGCCTTGAACATCCTCGGCGGGTCGCTCTTGAGATATACCTCGCCCACCGACACCGGAACATGCCCGAGCAACTTCTCGAGGGCAGCCTCGTCACGGTGCCGTTCGTAAACGCACGTCTGGAAGTAGTCCACGTCCCAGCCCTTCGACTCCACGGCATCCACTACGTCGGGCATGTGCGTGGACACGCCGACCAGCAAGCCCGCGTCGCGGATGCGTTTCAAGCGGTCGTGGACGATGTCGAGTTTCCCCTGCTTGAACAGCGCGTCGGTCACTTCTCCGTGATGGGCGATGGCGATCAGCCCGTCGATCTTGGTGAACGGACGGATGTCCTCATCCGAGCCCGTGAGTCCGAAGAGGTACATCTTTCCGCCCGACTGTCGATGGCGGTTATAGATTCCCAGCAGGGTGCCTCGTTCGTGCCCTTGCCAGGCGTTGATGCCTACTTCCTCGCAGCGCCGGAGCGTTTTGACGGCTCGTTCGGGCGTGTAGTAGTCGTGCATCTCCCTGTCTAGGAAGGGTGACATGTGCGAGCCGCCGTCGATATTATGGCAACCGACGATCAGCCGCGATATCGAATACTTACCCAGCGAAATCTGCGGCATCGGTGTCGCGTCGGGCGTGGACTTGGCTGCTGGCGAGTCGGCGCCGAGCGCTTGTGCGGCACCCAACGCCGCCGGAATTGCCGCAGCCAACTTGAGAAAGTCACGGCGGCCTTTCCGGGAAGGGCCAGCAGGACAGCTTTGCGAACGCTGCGGATTGTCGTCGGTCACGGGGCGGCTCCTTATAGTTCTCGGCTTCGTTGATCAAACAGCCTTCATGCTACGTCGGAGAGAACCGGCAGTCAACAACAGAAAGAAGAAGGACCTTCGCGGAGCGAAAGGCGACCGCCAGAGAGCACCGCCTTGCCTGGGTTGTGTATATCCGCTAGATTTGGTGAGATTTCGTAGATGTCACATTTCCTTTTCCAGAACACCTTGGGAGCCGAACATGCCCCTGCCCGCCGATCGTTCCTTCCGCAAGCTGTTGCCGGGCTTCGTGATCGCCGCGGGTACCCAGGTGGTTCTGAAGGTGGCCAAGGCCCTGCCGGGCGGCCAGCAATTCAAGCCGCCGGGGAGCGTGGGGGTGGTCTTGGAAAGCCCGCCGGACAACCGCGAGCCGTATCTGGTCCGCTTCGCCGACGGCGCGACAGTTACGGCTGCCTTCGACGAGTTGGCCCTGCGGCGGCGGGAGGTCGAGGATGAATTGGGCGAGGTCCGGGAAGACATGCGGCCCTATGTGATCTACCGCTGCCGGGTCGGTTCGAAGGCCTTCGGGTTGGCCTCGAAAGATTCCGACGACGACCTGCGCGGCATTTACCTGCCGCCGGCCCGGCTGCACTGGTCGCTCCGCCGGCTACCGGAACAGTTGGAGTTCAAAGAGGGAGAACGGGACGAAGTCTACTGGGAACTGGATAAATACCTGCGGTTGGCGCTGAAGGCCAACCCGAATGTGCTGGAGACCCTCTGGACGCCGCTGGTGCTGCTGGCCGACGAAACGGCCCTGGAGCTGCGGGCGATCCGGCAGGCGTTCCTCTCGAAACACGTCTACAAGACCTACTCCGGCTATGTACTGAGCCAGTTCCGCCGCATGGCCAATGCCTACCAGGCCGACGGCACTTACAAGCCCAAGCACGCCATGCACTTGATCCGCTTGCTGTACTCGGGCATTGCGGCCTTGGACACCGGCGAGATCCGCATCGATGTGGCCGAGCACCGCGGCGAGTTGTTGCACATCCGCAACGACGGGCTGCCGTTCGAGGAAGTCAAGCGGCGGGCGTTGGAACTGGACGAGCGATTCCAGGCGGCCTTCGAGCGGACAACCCTGCCGGAACAGCCGGACTACGCACAGATCGATGCCTTTCTAATTCGTGCCCGAAGGAAAATGGTCGATGCTTGACGTCAAATTACTACCGAGGGTTCTTTGCCACACGGCGGAAGCTGATTGCCAAGGAGGATCCCAAGCGGATCAAGCCGGTACTTTATGCCTATCGCGTGCTGATGACCGGCATCCACCTGCTGCGCACGGGCGAGGTCGAGGCCAACCTGCCGCGGCTCAGCGAACACTTCGGCCTTGCGTTCTTGGACGAATTGATTGCCCGCAAGATTCATGGCGAGAATGCGTCGGTTGGGGACCTGGACTGGCCCTTGCACGAAGCGCGGTTGGCGGAATTGGAGGCCCAGCTTGATCGGGCTTTCCAGGAATCGAAGCTGCCGGAGGATCCGGACCGGAAAGCCATCCATGAGTTCCTGGTTGGGCTGCCGTTGGACACTGGTGCCCACGAGGATTATGATCGCACTGTGGATAATCCATGTTTTCCCACCCACCGAGGGAGAGAAAGTCATTTATACTTCGCACGGTTTGAAATGATACGATCCATACTAACCCGAAGCGCCAGCGAGGGACCAACTTACGGCCCTCGCTGGCGCTTCGGGTTAGTATCACATTCAGCCGCGCGAAGTATATCCTTGCAAATTCAAAGTCGGACTTTGAATTTGCAAGGATGTTGCCCAAATGGTTGCAGTAGATTCTCGATCAAATTAGGAACTACCCAGGCACGGAAGATCCTCAAGTAGGTCAGGCTTTCCAGCCTGACATGCCTGTTGCGTCAGGCTCGGGCACCATGTACCCATGGTCGGCCTGACCTACTTTCGTGCCGGGATAATATGTCCGCGCTTCCCATGACGGAATTAGTGCGAGGCTCGCGGAAGCGGAAGAATCAATATAGGTGACTTATGAAACATGAATACAAAGTCCGATTTCAAGTGTCCGGAGCGTTGGGTCTTCTTGGCTTGTTATCGCTGGCTTGGCTGTCCTGCCCAGCCGCCGGTTATTCTCAGGCTGGCGATCCCCGCGGCGCTGGGGAGGAATTCGTCGGCCCGTTCCCGAGTTGGGCGAACGTGAGAGATTACGGTGCGGCAGGCGATGGAAGGGCTGACGACACGGCCGCGATCCAGAAGGCCCTGGAGGCGGTAAGAAGCAAGGACTCGGCCCGGCGCGTGCTCTATTTTCCCACCGGCGTCTACCGTATCACGGCGACACTCAAACTCGACCGCATTTCGCACAGCGAACCGCTGGGCATGAGCATTGCCGGCGAAGACCCGGAGAGAACTACGCTCCGCTGGGACGGGCCTGCGGGCGGGAACATGTTCCGCTACAACGCCTGGTACACGAGCTTGAGCCGCCTCACGCTAGACGGCGCCGGCAAGGCGCGGGTCGCCCTGCAACACGGCGAGGCCTTCACCACCGGCAACGAAATCACCGACATGATCTTCAAGGACGTGCAAACGGGCATCGAGGCCGGCATGCGCGACGGCATCGCCGAGACTGCCGTCCTGCGTTGCCGTTTCTACCGCTGCTCGAAGGTGGCGATCAGCATCCAGAACTTCAATTCGCTGGACTGGTACATCTGGAACTGCTGGTTCGAGGACTGTGGCACGGGTGTCACCAACGAGTTGGGGGCCGGCAACTTTCACGTCTACTTTAGCGAGTTCCTCCGCTCCAAAGACGCCGACATTTCCATCCGCCACACGGGCTATCTCTCATTCGTCGGCAACGTCTCGGTCGCTTCGAAACAATTCTTCCATGCCAAGCGTGCCGCCAACTGGAAGCCAACCGAAACCTGGGGCTCGCAGGTGACACTGCAGGACAACCTGGTGCTCGATACGCAGGATCCGACGCCGATCCGGATCGAGAACAACGGCCCCACCCTGCTCCTGGACAACACCATCCGTACGAAACGCGACGGGACTGTCGTGTGGAACGAACCTCCCGCCGGCAAGGCCGATTTGATCTGCATCGGCAACACCTGGAGCGCCGCCAAGCCGATCCGCGCAAGGGGTCGTGTGACGGACCTCGACAACAAGGTCGTTGCGGCCGGCGAGCCGGCGCCCGTATCTCTAGAGGACTTCGCCAAAGACGTTGTTGCGAGCGACCAGATACTCGACGTCAAGACAGTGCCCGCGCCTTTTCTGCCGCGTGCCGAGCGTCCGGTGATCGTGGTCGCGGCCGGCGCGGATGCGGCCGCCATCCAGGCGGCCATCGACCGGGCCGCCGCTCTGCGGGGCAAGCGGCCCGTGGTCCACCTGCCCAAGGGCAACTACAGCATCGCCCGGACGCTGGTCGTCCCAGCAAACTGTGACCTGCAACTGGTTGGCGACGGGCCGGAGAATGCCACGCAACTCAGCAATGCCGGCGCTGCCAGCCCGCTGATCCGCGTGTGCGGCCCAAGTCACGCAACCTTCCGCAATTTGCTGGTCAACGCGGGCAAGGGAGCCGAGGCCATCCGGCTGGAGAACTGCGACCAGCCCGGCAGCCGTATTTACGGCGAGCAACTCAATGCCAACGGCTACGAGCACGGTTTCGTAGCGGAGGGACTCCAAAGCGCCCGCGTGGAACTGCGCGATGCGGGCCATAACAGCATGCAGGTGATTGGCGCCGGTCCGGCGTCGGCCGCATGGGTAGCGCTGTTCTGCGGGGCATCCAGCCGCGGGACAGGAGAGAAAGAAGGCATCTCCCTCTACGACGTGCAGAACGGCGGCCGCCTCCTGGTTCGAGACATCTGGTTCGAGGGCAACGCCTACAGCATGGTGAATCTGAAGGGCAGCGGAGAATTTGCCTATCACAGCGGATTCATGGCGCCCTTCGATCCCAACCACGGCCAGGAACTGGCCTGGGAAAAGGACTTACGCCGGACTGTTGCTGCCTTGGAAGCCAACGGTTTCCACGGCAAGCTGGCCTTTACGCTCCTTTCGGTCAGTGGCGGAGACCTTCGCGTGAAGCCGCCCAGTGCGGACCTCAAATTCCTCCTATTGGGCTTCCTCACTAACGGCCGCGTCGATCTGGGCGGTGCGGGCGTCAAGGGGCAGGTCGTGGCGGAACACATGCGGCTGACGCGCACGGACCGCAGCGGCACTGACGTCGCGGAAGGCAGCGGCCAATCCACGCCGGCGTTTGTTCGCGAAATGCTCAAGCCCCTGCGCGAGGTCAAGCCGCGGTCGCTGACCGCAGTGAAGGACGACGCAACCGACATCCGCTTCTACCGCGTGTGGGCCAACGGACGCAACGGCGTGCGCGTGCAGGCGGCGCGTTGAATCGCCGCCGGGAGGAAGTAGGGTGGGCCGAGTAACACGAGTCCCACCATCTGTCCAAAATCCGAAGAACGAAGCACGAAATCCGAAACAAATACAAATGAAGAAACTCGAATGTTCAAAACCATTTTGAGCCTTAAGTCATTTTGCGTTTGCCGTCTGCTTCTCGATTAACTCCAGCATCGCCTCGCCCATGGCCTTGCCGATGCGGTTGAACCAGATCGCGCTGCCGAGATAATGGTACCCGTGGTCTCCACCGGTCTTGTTCCACAAGTCGCGGTTCTGGCTCCACGTGGGATACAACTCCTCGGCGGCCTTGTCGACCAACACGTCGGTACGGAAGGCCTTGACGTTGCCCTTGAACTCCGACACGTCGTTCATCGACAACTGCGCCTCGCGGACCACAAGCATCGCCCCAGCGGCCGCTTTCGAACCGTTCTGGCCCATGGCGGCGATCACAAACGGAAGATCCGGCGCACGAAGGTCCTTGCGCACGTCCTGGATGAAATGTTTCATGTTCGACGCGTATTCCTTCTCGGCGCCGCCGTACTGATCGTTCCAGCCCTGGAACCAGACGAACCCGGCTAACTCGAGCTTCTTGCCTTTTAGCGCCGGGAAGAGCGTTTCGTAGTTGTCGAAAGTTCCCTGCACCTCGGCCAGCATGGCGCGATACGACGAACCGTAGTCCTTCTTGATGTCGTCCATTGTCGGCAGCGGATCGGCCTTCTTGCGCTTTTCGTTCTCTTTCTTCACGCGTTCTCGAGCTTGCTGGAGTTCCTTTTCGAGCACTGTGTCGTTCGGATATCCGGCCGACGGCGAGCGAAAGAGCTTGACCAGGGAATGTCCGCCCCAGGCCGTCTTGATCAAGAGCACGGGCTGGTGCAGGCGGTCGCCCATTGTCGTGCCGAATTCCAGTTCGACGCCGGTCCTGCCGGGCGATCCATAGCCGATTGTCAGCGGGCCCTTGCGGTCGAGATACTTGATAAACACGTCATCGCGGACGATCCATTTCCCGTCCTTACGAAGGTGCTTGAAGAGGTCGCTCGTCTTGGGGTCCTCGGCCTGGTAATCCAACAGGGCATCGGGGGCCTTGCCCTCCATGTTCGACTGGCCGGCCAGGATGAAGACTTTCACGGTTCCCGCGGCGTCAGTCGCGCCGAAGGAACTCAGGGAGATCCTCTGTAGGGAACGCCCTCCGCGGCGTTCCGGTTCTCCCGGAACGGCACGGAGTCCGTTCCCTACAGGAGCGCTGGCCGCGGAATCTCGCTTCAACACCAGATTATCGATGAAGAACGCCGTCTTGTACGTTGCCTCGCTGGAGAAGCCGATCCAATCGAGCTTCTTGAAGCGCGGATTTGGCATGGCCAGCCCGCGAAACTCGTGCGGCGGCTGACCCGGCACTGTCACGCGCAGCGTCCAGCCGCTTTTGGCCGCGTCGGCCAGTCCCGCCACGATCTCGAAATGGATCCACGTGTTGGCCGGCATTACCAGTTGCCGGCCGCCGAAGGTGAGCCGCAGATCGTTCAGCCCGAACTGTGGGCCAGTCGCGTAGGGTGGCTCACCGTAGTCGCGCCATTCGAAGTTCAGCCGCGTGTCCTTGGCCACGCGCAAGTCGAACGAATTACGGATGCGGCCGCGTACGTGCCCCAGGTTCTCGTAGGTCAAGTGCGGGTCGAAGACATTTTGGAGTCCGGGGGCATCGACGATCTTCACGCTGTGCTTGCCGCCGGCCGCCGTCTCGTCGGTCACCAGGATGGCATCGCCGCGGTTCTCCACGTGCGACACCGCGCCGGACGGGTGGCTGCCCACCGGCTGATCCTCGAAATCGTCGTCGATCTCCGTCGGCGGCGGGCCGGGCGGGACTTCCATGAGCGGATACTTCACTGCGCAGGCCTTCGCCTTCCAGGCCTCGTCGCCGTAAACGCCGGCCTGCGCGGCATCGAAGGGCTTGAATCCCAGCCGCAGCGCGGGCGAATCGGGCGCAAGGCGGTAATCGTCGTGGGCCGGATCCACAAAGCGCGGATCGGCAATCTGCGAGCCTTCTTCATGTCCTTGGGCCTGCCAGGCTGCCAGCGATCGTCCCGCAAAAGTGAACGGCTCGTGCCGCGCCTGCCAGTAGAGATTGTCGCGGGAGGCGAAGTGCAGCTTGTCCCACGGGCCGGCCAAGAGCGTGCCCGTTTCCCAATAGACGATGTTCTTCTCCAGCGTGAACGACAAATGGTCTTCCAGCCGCGTGGCCTGGATCTGCTGCTCCTTGCTTTCGGCCAGGATGTTGTTGCGGAGCACGTTCTCCTTGCCGTAGTGCTGGTGGAAGCTGCCCGTCTTCGTGCGGTAGACGAGATTGTTCTCCATGAGGATTCCCGTGCTGCCCTCGTCGGTATACATGCCCCAGCCGCCATAGGAATGTGAATAGATGTCGTGGAAAACGTTGTTGCGGACCACAGTGCCCTCGGAGGGGCCAAGCGTATAGATGCCGCCCATGTCGCTCATAAGGCCCCAGCCCAGGTGATGGACGTGGTTGAAGGCGAACGTGTTCCGCTTGGCCAGGCATTCGTGGTAGCCCCAGGTCCAGCCGGCGGAGATGCCGGTGTAGAAGAGGTCGGCGATTTCGTTGTGCGTGACTGAGTTGTCGCCGCTCTGCCCGATCCACAGGCCCACGGCGCAGGGGAAGATCGAGCCTCCGTGGCGCATGATGTTGTTGTCGATGGTGATGTGCCCGGTGCGCTGGACGTCGTCGCGGATGACAGCCGTCTCGCCGATCCGCACGGCCCCGGCGCCGAAGTCGTGGATATAGCAGTGCCGCAGCGCGCAATCGTGGCAGGCGTGTCGGAACCAGACTGCATAGATGCCGAGGTCGCCAATTTCGCAGTCCTC
>Ga0181520_10001205_pt1 | contig 53552 bp, 43 predicted proteins | sample PEATcosm2014_Bin_29_FD_132451 | JGI IMG/M metagenome (GOLD analysis project Ga0181520, IMG submission 132451) | Peatland microbial communities from MTU Mesocosm Facility, Houghton, MI, USA - PEATcosm2014_Bin02_30_metaG | ecosystem: Environmental > Terrestrial > Soil > Wetlands > Peat | place... | reverse complement strand
TGAAGGCGCCGGATGGGCAGGAGTTCTGGAATGCCGTTGAATACCACGAGATTGTTCCCTACGAGAAGATCGTTTCCTTGATGTACTTTTCCGACCCGGAGGGCAACAAGGTTGACCCTGCGCAATTAGGAATAGACCATGAGGCCATAGACGGTGCGTACGACGTGACCATCTTTGAGGATCTCGGAAACGGCCAGACGAAGCTCACCTTCATTGGAAATGAGCCCATGGAGAGCGCGAAGAACAGCGGTCAAATGGAGGGCTGGAACCAGATACTCGATAAGATTGCCGCGGTTGTTGCGGAGCTGGTGCGGGCGAAATGAGAAGTTGAAGTTTTGACGGGCGTCATGCGCGAGATACAGGCAAGGGTGGCGGGAGGCGGCTTAGTTCGAGCTTCCCGTCACCTGGTCGAATAGTCGCCTGTCCGGATAAGTGAAGCTTGCCTCAACCGTGGCCAGCAGGGCAAAGCGCTCATTGGCTGCCGATTACGCGCGATTATCAGGATTACACTTCGCAAAAGCCGTTCCGGCCAGACAACCGACGCTGCCGTCGGACATTTGAAGGCCCGGATGCGGGGCGACTTTGCAGGACTTATATCACTCGAATCAGAACCGGTAAATGGGTCCTAGGACGCACGCCGATCGAGCCGGAAGCAACCTCAAGACTTGGGCCTGCAATGCAATGTTCGCAGGTGCTCGAACAACCGCATCGAGAAAACGCTGTTTCTTGTCTCCGAAACAAATTATAGAAGGTAGGAGGCGTTATGCAGATGGCTTCGGTGGGTTCACGACGCAACATGCCAAGAAACGAAGAATCGCCGGAAAGACGAGCTTTTTCAAGCGTCCCTTCGGGAGATAGATTCCGGCCGACTCGAGCATCACTTTGATATAAAGAGTGAGAGGATCAGGAATTCTTATGTCGAATATTCAAGGGAAATGGGCCTTAGTAACCGGGGCCAGCCGCGGTGTTGGTCTTCATATCTCCACTGCTTTGGCCGATCTTGGCTGCAACGTCGTGTTGCACAGCCGGAGCAAGGATCACCTGGCTTCACAGGAGGCCAAACTCAAGGCAAAGGGCATATCCACGTTCGTCGTCGCTGCCGAACTCGACGATCAGCAGCAGGTGGACGCGATGCTGGACGAGGTTCTGGCCAATGTTCCTCGGATCGACATTCTCTATAACAACGCCGCCATCATGACCCCTTTCCGCCAAGATCCCTGGCAGACCACCGGCGACGATTTCCGGCGCAGCTTTGAGGTCAACGTGATCAGCCTGGCCCGCATCTGCAATCGCCTGGTTCCGCGGATGCTCAAGCAGAAGTGGGGCCGTGTGGTGAACGTAAGCTCGGGCATCGCCAACCAGCCGGAACTGATTGCCTATGCCATCTCCAAGGCCGCCGTGGACAAATACGTGCGCGACTTTGCCCCCAGTCTGGCCGACACAGGCGTGACGATGAATCTGCTGGACCCTGGTTGGCTGCGTACCGACCTGGGCGGCCCCCATGCGCCGAACGATCCCTCCAGCGTAATTCCCGGAGCACTGGTGCCCGCTCTTCTCGACGACGGGATCAGTGGCCGCTTCTTCGGTGCTCAGGACTATGCCGGGAAATCTCTCGCGGAGGCGCTGGACCGGGCCCAGGGAATCTGATGAATCAGCCTGGCGTTGACGCGATCGCTTTCGTTCCGATCACGCTCTTTTCGCAACAAACCGAATCGAGCAGGGATTCGAGCCTCTGTCGCGGCGACTCAGCCGATATTGACATTCAAGGCGAGGTCCCAGGATCCGGCGCCGTTTTTGGCCAGGCCGATGAGCACGGCGGCCGCCATCGACCGGCTAGTGCATCACTCGGTCATCGTGGAACTGAACATCGAAAGCTATCGAGTGGAGGAAGCCAAGAAGAACCTGGATCGGACGCCGGAAAGCAACGAAGGCAACTGATAGGGCCGAGACCGGCACCCGTTGTTGCTGGCAGGCCCTCCGCTTCGCCCCTTCGGGGCTCCGCTCCGGCCCTGCCAGCAACAACGACATCTCAGCAAGGAAAGGAGAGAAACAAGTTCCAACGACTATCGGGAATTTTGTTTGTCGTTGACCGGAACAAATGCTTGACGCCAGACAGTTCCGCCAGTGACGAAAACGCGCATCTTATGCTCCTTGTGTGTGAGTGAGAAGTGGTGCTGCGGGGGGCGTTCAACGCGAGGTTATGGCTGAGTGGCAGGTGTCGCGCTGAAGATGCCGTGACTCTCGGAGGCCCGCGCCAATGCTTGCGTGTCGATATACTCCCGGATGTTCGTCAGTTTGCCATTTCGAACGGTCATGGCGAAGACCCAATGGTCCTCAAACGTCTTATTTGTGGCTTTGATTCTTCCCGTAGCGAAGCCGACGACCAGAACCCGGTCTCCCTGCGCTACGAATTCGGGAGGCTCTGGGTGTGTTATTTCCAACTCTTTGGACGCCTTCTGAAGCACCGCCGCCAATCCCGCGTGCCTGCGGTGCGTGCCGGCCAGCGACCAGTCTTCGCCCGGAATGATCCACTCGATATTCTCGGCAGACAACGCCAGCAGACCTTGCTCATCGCCGCGGCCCATTGCTGCAAAGAAATCCTTCACAATCTGGACATTTTCTTGTGTGCTCATCGAAATCTCTCCATCTCCCTTACGTCTGACCCCAGGTGCGGCCGCGTGCGCGCACAGTCCGGCGCGATTTCATATGGCCGAGGCGCCGCCATCAACAAACAATTCCACCCCATTTACGTAACTGGAGTCGTCTGAAGCGAGAAACAGCGCGACCGTCGCAATTTCCTCAGGACGACCCATCCTTCCCCGCGGGATCAGGGACTCGAACATCTCCTTCGCCTCCTTGGTTAGAACTTGTTCCAGAATCGGTGTGGCGACCTGGCCCGGGACCAGCAAGTTGACCCGGATATTCCTGCCCTTCAGTTCGTTGGGCCACGTGCGCGCGAATGAGCGCAACGCCGCCTTGCTCGCCGCATACACGCCGAAACCAGGAAAACCTTTCACCGAGGCATTTGACCCGGTCATGAAGATCGACCCGCCATCGTTGAACAGCGGCAGCGCCTTCTGAACCGTAAACAGCGTGCCGCGCACATTCAGGTCGAAGGCCGCATCGAAGTGCTGCTCGGTAATCTCGCCCAGTTTCACGGCTTCGCCCCTGCCAGCGCTCGCGAACAAGATGTCGATCTTGCCCTTCTCGCGCTTGACTGTATCGAAGAGGCGGTCGAGGTCGTCGAGATTGGCCGCGTCGCCGCGCACGCCGGTCACGTTCCGGCCAATCAGCTTGACGGCCTCGTCCAGCGCCTCCTGTCTTCGGCCCGTGATGAAAACATAGGCGCCTTCTTCAACGAACAGTTTGGCGCTCGCCAGCGCCATGCCGCTCGACCCACCCGTGACGACTGCAACCTTACCCTCAAGCTTTCCCATCATTGCTCCCTTCGGAATGTGTGTAGCATCCGGTACAGTTGAGTAGATTCTTTGGGAGTGGACGAGAACTGCCCGGGAGTCCTAATCTTTTGTCTATTCGTCCAAACAGAGGGAGGCCAGGTTGGACCCGATAACCGACATCTTCAGAACAATGCACGTAACTGCTTTCGGTCTGCACAGGCTCGAAGCCACTGCGCCGTGGGGTGTGAAACAGGAAAATCAGACTCAAGAAGAAGTCGCGCCTTCCGGCAAAAAGATGGCCCCAACAGATTTGGCGCACTTCGCCATGCTTTCGCGCGGCAATTGCTGGCTGAGTGTGGAAGGGATTCCAGAACCGATTCCGCTTACCGGCGGTGACTGCTTCTTGCTTGCGCGGGGGACTTCGATTATTTTGCGCGACAGCCCGCGAACACGTCCGAGGTGGACTTTCCGCGAGATCGGGGCCAAGGCCAACGGCAATGTCGCTCTTTGTGGAGGCGGTGGCGCTCCGACGACAATCGTCTGTGGGTCCCTCAGTTTCGATCGCGCCAGCCTGAAGCCGATCACCCAGTTATTGCCGAGTTTCATTCTGATGAGGGCCGATGAGCCACGCACGCTTGCTCTTCACAACACGGTGCAGGCGCTGGCGTCAGAAATGGCAGAACAGGCGCCGGGATCTGAAGTCGTTGCGACTCGGCTGGCCGAGGTTCTGTTTATCCAGGTACTGCGGGCGCATATCGCGACGAGACCGGAACGCAACAAAGGATGGCTTCGTGCAGTTTTCGATCCTCACATGGGCATTGCCCTGACTGCCATTCACGACCGAGTGAATACGCCTTGGACGGTCGAATCCCTGGCCGAAGCGGCGGGCATGTCTCGCTCCGCATTCGCAGCACGTTTTAAAGAGCTACTCGGACAAGCACCATTGGAATACGTAACAGAGTGGCGAATGCAGAAGGCGATGCAGTTACTCGAACAGCGTGACAAAAAAATCATAGATGTTGCTCGGTCGGTCGGTTACGAGTCCGACGCTGCGTTCAGTAAGGCGTTCAAGCGAGTTGTCGGGGCCAACCCTGGTGAATACGTAAAACGTGGTTTTGAAGGCCACGATCGCGTCAAGCCAGCCATATTCTGAGTGTTTACACCAGCCCCGTGTCCCAGTAACAACGCCACGACATCCTTCCGGCCGAAGTACGCTGCTCGATGCAAGGTCGTGCCGCCACGGCTATCCGTCGCGTCGACGTCGGCACCATGCGCAGGCATAACTCTGCTATTTCCTCCTAGCCCTCCCGCGCAGCCCAGATCAGGAGAGAATCTCCGGCATTGCTACGGACATTCAGGTTAGCGCCATATCCAAGATGAGCCAGGTTGCGTTTTCCATAAGAGGCCGCCGAGTTCAATGGCGCCTTGCCGTTGTAACTCCGGGCCTTGACATCGGCTTCGTGTGTCACGTGCCGGTTGGCCAAAGAGATCAGGAAGATTCTGGAGCCACGCCTGAGTTTGACTGTAAGAAGGAACGCTTTGCATCCACGACAGCGCCTGCCGCCCCTTTGAATTACCCTCGTCCACGAATCCATCTTCCCCATCGAGGGCCCCATGCACGATTCGCCACTCTTCTGTCGGATTTTCTCCAGTGACACTGGCGCTCTATGGTTTCTCGGCCTCGCTTTCACCTTGCTCCATCTCATCGCAGGCGCGCGCTATGGATTCCATCGCGACGAACTGCTCACCTACTCCAATGCGCGCGACCTCGAGTGGAGATACGTCGTATACCCACCGGTCACAGCCGTTCTGGGCCGCATCGGGCTAGCGCTCTTCGGGACGTCGCTCCTCGGCTTTCGCGACTGTGGAATCCATACCGGGTCGCCAACGACATTTTTCGCGACGGGAGGCGGCTACTTCGCTGCAGCCGCTTGCGCGGTTTCTGCCTTGGGCAGATCGATGGTGTAGACACGCTGGCTGGCTGTGAGCACGAGGAGGGCGTTCTTTTCTGCGACGAAGCGCGCAGTTTGCGGAATCTGGTCAAGAGTCACACTTTTGAGGCGCTTGCCATTCGTCAGGTCGTAAACCGTTACTTCCTGGTCACGATTCGTCGCGGCAACCAGCCCCATTTTGCCATCGCCAGCAATCGGCCAGCCGTAGAATGCCCCCAGCCGAACACCGTCCGCGACGCGATAGATCACGCAGTTGTTGGATGCACCATGGACAACGAGATAATCGCCGTACAACGAGGTCCAGCGATATTCCGTTCTCCAGGAAGAGTTCCTTTCAGGTGCTTTCAATGCGCGCCGGATCTCTCCAGTACGACTGTTGATGACCTCAATGAGCAAGCCAGCCGAAATCCATTCGCTCTTCCAGTCCGAGGCCTTCAACAGTTTTGATCCGACTCGTTTGATTTCACCATCCGCGGTTTCGCTGTTGACATCCATTTGAAGGACAAGTGTTTCATCGTCTGCTTGCCAGACTGCAGGCGCACCGTGGGGAAACTTCTTTGCCCATAGCTGGTTGCCGCTGGCGGCATCTGCGACTTGCAAAACCACGTCGTCGCCTATGTCGCCTGACTTATCCTGCGCCTGAATCTGAATCAGGATGTTGCCATGCTGAATTTGATCGAGAACGAAAGGTGGTCCTGCAGTAGCCTTACCCGTTGTCAAGTCAATGTGATAGTTCTGTCCTGGCCGCAAGTTGGCAGGCTGATACTGCGCAAACATCTGCTCCTCGCCGTCGATGCGAACTGCACGGAAAGGGCGCATCAACGCAACTCTCTTTTTTGTTTTGAGGTCCCAGATTGAGCTGCGGGCTCGTCCCGAATATGCCAGGAAGCGCCCATCGTTGCTAAACGCCCCAGCTTCCATGTTGATCGAAGCGCCGGGGGGCAGGTCTACCGATTCTCCCTTCGTACTGCCCAGTTCGGTCACCGCGATGCCGCCATTCTCATTCTCGCTGGCCACGATGCGATCATAGATATCCAACGAGTCAAGCTTGAAGCCCACGCTGGCCTTGCCAGTGGAGGGGTCAATCAGCGCCGCTACATTGTCTTTCACTGGCCCAATCAGCAAATAATTGCCGCGCGTCAGCTGTTCTACCCATTGATATCCCATCTTGAAACTGCCCATCGGGATGCCTTCAGGAAAGCTGCTTTCGCACAACTTGATGGTTTCGGCCATCTCGACCTTGGCGTCATCGTGGCATTCGTAGACCACCTTGTTGGAGTCCACAAAAGACACCCGGCCCTCCCAGAGGTTCAAGAGAGCTCCGCCCAACTTGATGGGCTTTCGGCTGGCTAGGTCGAAGGCCGTCGATTTGATGCCGGAGACGATTAGCAACGTCAGCCCATCCTGGCTGTATGCGACCGTCGCAACGCGCGTCCCGCCGCCCCTGCGGACGGTGATCCCGCTGGCGCCCAGGAAGCCAAAACCTCGAATGTTCTTGTTTTCATAGAAGCGTTTGCCCGTCTCAACATCGGTGAGTTTCAACCAGGTGCCCTCTTCGCTCTTGGCGAGGCACACAAAGGTCTTTCCATCAGGCGAGAGACTGGTCTGCAAACACCCGTCGTAATCAACCAATTCCTGAAAGCTTTCGCGCTTTCCCGTGGCAACCTCCCACTTCTCAACGCGCATGGTTCGGAAGTGAAATACGACGTGGCTCGAATCCGGAGTGAAATGCGCAGGCTCGGCACCAGCCGCAGGGATAGTGAAGAGAAGCTTCAACGGTGAACGGCTCAGAACATGAATGACGCTCTGATCCTGCGCAAACAAGTAGCGTCCATCGGGGCTGAAGCGAACCTGGTCGAGCTGATTCCTCATGGGTGGATCGACCTTGAAAGAGCTTAATCCCGGCGTCGCTTCGATTTCCGGATGCACAGCAGCTTCTCGCACCGCTTCTTGAAAGACCTTGAATTCCGCGGAACTGACAGGCAAGCGCGACCCACACTCGGCAGGAAGTGCCTGGACAATTTTCCGCGCAACCCGAACCCTCAAGCTGACAATGTCGGTCATGTCCAGCATGTCTGTCAGGAAGTTACCCGTGTGACCTTTATTGCTGGAGATGCGGTCGAGGCTCTCCGCAAATGCTTTTGGTGCGTAACCAGCCTTGGTCAACGCGTAAAGCCCTACGTTGTCGGCCACTAGCTCATCTTTGTCTTCCTCATCCCCGCTCTCCCCGGCCCGATCCTTCCATGGCACATTCAAGAGCAGTTGCAGCTTGTCTTCTACGTCCTCGCGTCCACCCAGCGAGGCCACTCCCATCCGAGCCTTCAATCCACGCGTAAACAGGACCGGCATCTGCCTTGTATAGATATGCCCGATCTCATGGGCCACAACGCCAGCCACCTCGTCCTCGCTATGCGCATCGATAATGAGTTTCCGGGCCACATAAACATAACCTCCAGCAATCGAAAAGGCGTTGGCGTCTTGCGCTTCGTAAACTCGAAAACGATAGCGGATGGGCGTGGGCGGCAACTGCGCCAGCAACTTCTGGCCAATCCGGTCCAGTTCCGCGGAATCCTTCTCTGGGAGCAGATCGTAGCTGGCTTCCAGTTCGTTGGCCTGGGCGTCGCCGAGCCACTGCTCCTGCTGGGCGCTGAAGATGTTCGGCTTGTTCGTGGAGAAGGCAGGGACCGGCAGCGAACAGGCCGCTCCAGCAGGTTGCTGGCCTTCTGAGATCTGTCCAAGGAACACAAACGCGCAAAACACAAACAGAGCTGTAGGTCGCCGCATGGCTCGCTTTCATCCTGTAAAGCAGAAGTCCAGCCATGCTATCAGAGGCAACTCCACACCTTTGTGATGACGCCGACAGCTAATCCGCCGGTACCAGCTTGCGCTGCAGGGCTTCGAGCGTTTGGCCCTTGGTCTCAGGGTAGACGAGCAGCACCACGACAAATTGCACAACGGTCATACATGCGAAGAACACAAACGGCGTCTCGGTGTTGAGCACATGCACCACGACCGGAAACTCCAGCGCGATAAAGGTGTTCATGATCCAGTGGCTGGCGTTGCCCACGCCCTGGCCCTTGGAGCGCACCGAGTTGGGAAAGACCTCGCCGATATAGACCCAGATGACCGCGCCCTGCGACAGCGCGAAGAAGGCAATGTAGGTCACCAACACCCATACCAGCGCGCCGGGATGGGAATGGGTCTTGAAGAGCCATGCGACGCCGCCGAGGCAACTCGCTGTGCCTGCAGCGCCGATGAGCAAGAGAGTTTTGCGGCCGAGTTTGTCGATGACGCTCATGCCCACCATGGTGAAGATGAGGTTGGTGAAGCCGATGGCGATGGCTTGCTGGTCGCCGGAGATCTGGCTGAACCCGGCCGAGGCAAAGATGTTGGGCAGGTAATAGAGGATGGCGTTGATGCCCGCGAGTTGATTGAACGCTCCGATGGAGATGGCCAGGAACAGGGGATAGCGGTACTTCCAGCGAAAGACCGGTTTGTGGGCCGTCTGGTGCTCCTGGGCCAGGGCCGTGCGAATGTCTTCCAGCTCGGCCTGGGGGTCGGGCTCGCCCATCATCTTGAGCACCGCCAGGGCTTCGTCGATGCGGTCGCGGGAGGCGCTCCAGCGTGGGCTGCGGGGGATGCCGAACAGAAGCGCCAGGAAGCCGATGGCCGGGAGTGCAGCCACGCCCACCTGCCAGCGCCATTCAGCCGCGCCCAGGTTCAGGGTGCGAATGGCGTAATTCGAGACGTAGGCTGCGAGGATTCCAAAGACCACGTTGAACTGGAAGGCTCCCACCAACCGGCCGCGCCACTTGGCCGGAGCCAGCTCGGCAATGTAGACAGGCCCGAGCACCGACGAGGCGCCGATGCCGAGTCCCCCAATGAACCGGAACACCATCAGCGCGGGCCAACTCCAGGCCAAAGCACTGCCCAAGGCTGAAATCACGTAGAGGATGGCGGTGATGCGCAGCGTCTCGCGCCCGCCCAGCTTTTGTCCCACCTGGCCTGCGCCCAGGGCGCCGACGACTGTTCCGATGAGGGCGACGGCTACGGTCCAGCCCTTGTCCTGCGCGCTCAGGTGGTAGAGCTTTACCAGGGCGTCGATGGCGCCGGAAATCACCACCGTATCGAATCCAAACAGCAAGCCCCCCAATGCACCGGTGAGCGTAGCCTTCATCAAATGGAAGTTGGGTCGCATGGTCTTATGGTCACCCGAAGTTCCCAACCATCCTACAGACTGCTGGAGCAGTTCTCCAAGGAATAAGGCCCCTTCCTGCGAGAGAAAGGTGGCCCTTGGTTGGGAAAATGTGGCTCAAGGGATTGGGAAAAGCCACATCTTGAGGAGAAAATCCCGAGTAAGAGCGCCCCGAGAAGCATACCTCAGGGGGCTAAACAGGCTGGCGTTATCGGCACGACTGAAGTCGTGCCCTTTCAAAACGAGCTCAAATCGAGTTTTTCCGCAGCGTGTAAAGCCCCGTCGGTTTTATGGTCTGTATGTCAGTCAGGGCTGAAGCCCTGACCTACCAGACCTGACCTGCCGGCCCTGCCTGCTCCTGCACTGAGTTTTCCGAAGGATGTAAAGGCTCATTTATCACCCTTCGCGGGCCAGGACTGCCAGGACGCGGCAGCGATGTTTACCAACCGCGCTCCAGGCAAAGGCCATCTCGCTGTCGAGGCAGGCACAGTCGCCAGTCTCCAGGACCTCGATCATACCGCCCGCACTCAGCTGCAAGCGCCCTTCAAGCACGTAGACAACGCCTTGGGCTTCATAAAACGCATCAATGGGCGTCGCGGCGGCGCCCGCGGGGAATTCCATCATCTGCGCCACCATTCGCGCTCCGCATCGAGAAGGCTGAGCGCCCTCACTTTCCGCCCCGGCAGGTTGCATCCCAGGATCTTCATGGGCCGGTCTGAGGGGTGTCACTTTGACCGCATCGACACTGCGGCCAGTGCCTTGCAAATGGGCTTTGCGGGTGATGGAGAGCGTGTGCCGGGCAGGTTCGGCAAAAAAGTAGCCCAGGCCGACTCCATAGACGCGGTTGATGGTTGCCAGCGTGGGGAGGGTGGGAACCATGCGGTCGGTCTCCAACTTGGAAAGCAGGGTGGTGGAGAGCCCGGTCTCCGCCGCCAGCCGTGAAAGCGTCATACGCTTCTGATTGCGCAAGGTGCGGAGCTTCTGCCCGATGCAGTAGGGTTCGAGAAACCACTGAGCGTAGGTCACGGCTTTCGTCATTGAAGCTCCTCCGGGGATCGATCGCCCCCATCATCATCGCAGCGGATGGGCGTGCGATTTCTGAAGAATTGCTGAAGTTTCTCTTTCTCCAACGAGTGTGTCCAGCGCGGTTCTGCGGGTTAGCATCTAACCATCTGCCTGTGTGGAGGGTGGTTCCACCTGGCTGTCGAATCCAAATACCCTGCAAAGGATCTCCCCAATCCCATGCTTGTTCGAACAAGTGCGTCCAATGCCTTCTTTCTTCCCTTCTGCCTATCGATGCTGCTTGCCGCCCAGTTTCTGTGTGCCGAGGGCAAGCCCATCCCCGAGCCCGACGTGCTGGTGCTGAGCAACGGGGATACTCTGCATGGAAAACTTGTGAGTGCCGTGGCAGGGAAGGTCACCTTTCACAGCGATGCGCTTGGCGATGTCTCACTCGGCTGGGACAAGATCAAGGAACTGCACACCAGCCGCAAATTCGCGGTACTGGACAAGAACGCCAAGCCGCATGGGCACCGGGGCGCAGAGGAGATCCCCTTTGGGACGGTTGACATGACAGAAAAAGCACTCACCGTGCATCTCTCGACAGCCGCACAGGTTCCGCCCATCCCCGTGACCAACGCACAGTACGTTGTGGATGACGCGACCTTGAAAAAGCAGCTCAGTCAGGAGCCGCGATTCCTGGAGGGGTGGAATGGGGCTGCAACGGCGGGCGCGACCTTGGTGGCCGCTACCGAGAACCAGTACACCGTGTCGGGAGGCATCAACCTGGTGCGCCTGGTGCCCACGGTGGGCTGGCTTCCCGCGCGCAATCGCACCACGGCGGATTTTACTGGATCTTATGGCAAGATCACCCAGCCGGCCTATTTCTCTGCCGGCACTCAGTTTCCTGAGCAGATAACCAAATCCGCCATCTCCCACGGCGATGCGGAACGCGACCAGTATTTCTCTCCGCGTTTCTTCGCGCTGGGGCAAACCGCCTTCGACCACAACTTCGGCCAGGACCTGCAGTTGCAGCAGATCTACGGCGTTGGCATCGGCTGGACGGCGATCAAAATGCCCAAGTTCCAGGCCGATCTGAAGGGCAGCATGCAGTATGAAAAACAGCAGTTCATCAGCGGGAGCGGGAGCGGCAACCAAAACCTGATTGGATCTACCTTCTCGGCGAACTCTGTTCTGCACCTGAAGTTATTCACGTATACCCAGGGCCTGGCCTTCATCCCGGCCTACAACCAGCCCCGCGCCTACTCGGCCAATGAAACCAACATCTTTGCATTTCCAGCCTACAAAAACATTGCATTCTCTCTTGGCTCCAACGACAGCTATCTGAACGATCCGCCGTCGTCGGAACCTCCAACCAGACGCAATTCGTTCCAGTTCACCATGGGTCTGACCTACGCCATCCAATCCAAGTACTAGCTTCCAGTTCTCACGGGCAGCACGGAATACCGGAACCAACAGGCCAGCGAAGCGTCTGAGGGCCAGCAGGTCATAACCGCCGGTCAGCAGACGCTGCAGTTTTCTGCGAATTGCAAGAAACGCGTACTGGCTCGATCAGGCCGTTTGGGGAAGCAGAGAGCGACCACCACCCTTGCGCCAAGGCGCCGCCAGGGTTGGGCCACGGAACTTTCGGTGGACTCTTACTCTTTGGCGCCGTGAGAACGGAGCAGCTTGATCATCGTCTCGTCGGTGCCTTCCAGCGCGTAGGAGAAGGGGGTACGCCCGCGCTGGTCTTTGGCATTGACGTCAGCGCCTTTGTTGAGCAGCAATTCCACGATGCTGCGGTAGCCCATGCGCACGGCAATGTGCAACATCGAATTCTCATAGGCGTCCTTGGCATTCAGGTTGGCTCCCTTTGCGAGCAGCAAAGTCACGTCGTCCTTTTGACCGCGCATGATGGCCCAGAACAACGGCGTTGTTCCACTGGCCGCGGTGGCATTCACGTCCGCGCCTTTGGCCAGCAGCATGTCGACGGTGTCTTTGTGCTTGAAGGAAAACAGGGCCAGGTCGAGAGGGGTATAGCCATTGGAAACGGTGTTGAATGCCACACCATGGGCGGTCAGCAAGATCACAGGATCTGTCTGATTGGCGGAGTGAGCTCCAAACATACCTTCCAGGTCGCCGGGGGCGAAGATGGGGTAGTTGTTCTTGGCGTTGACATCGGCACCGTTGGCGAGCAGGAAGGCCACCACATCCGGGTTGCCGTGGAATGCGGCCAGATGCAATGGGGTGTTGCCGGATTTGTCTCGGCTGGAAATCAGTTCGGGATGATCCTTTACCAGAGCCTTGATCTTGTTCAGATCGCCCTTCCGGGCCAGATCGTGAATGGGCCCGCAGAAAGCGAGGCTGGACCAGGCAAGGGCCAGCAGGAGAGCAGTGGCAACGCGAACCAAGCGGGACGCACGAAATGGACGAAGAGTTGAAGACGTTTTCATGTATTTCTCCGGAATCTTTCAAGTATATCCGATTGACTGACTGGTTTGCCCAATGTCCGAACTCAGGAAGGGCAATCGCGTGGAGATCAAGCAGCAGGTTAGTGGGAGTTTTGACAGCCGTGCCCTTTCAAAGCCGTTGCTCTTCGGGTTCTGCTGCTTCATGCGTTTGCCCTGGCCTCAGGAAACAAGCAGCTTTTTGCCGGTCATGCAGAAGCCGGCAACGGACTGTGCCCCATCGATCGTCAACGGTAAAAAGAGAAAAGGCAACGGGCGAGTCGACTGCCTCGCCGGTTGCCTTTTCGAGTTGCCCGATTCCGCCTAGCGAAATCTCACAATGCGCCAGGAGCTTACTGCGAGATGCCGTCCAGCTTTTCCTGGTACTGGATGATTTGCTTCAAGGTTTCGTAGGGTGCGTTGGGTGAAACCTGACGTCCGTTGACCATAAGCGACGGGGTCTGGGAAATGCCTAAATCCTGGGCCAATTTCACAGATTCCTTTACGGTGGCAACCGTGGCGGGCAGTTCAGCACAGGCCGAGATTTTGGCAGGATCAAGACCCGCCTTGCTGACGGCGCTGTTCAAGGTCAACGTTGCGCCGTCCGGAGTCGCCAGGCCGTCCTGGCCGTCGAACACTGCTGAGGCGTAGGTGAAGAAAGCGTTGCTTCCGCCCAGTTTTCCGACGCACACGCCATAGGCCGCGGCGGGCCCGGCAGCTTTGTGCTGGGGCAGTGGATAGTTCTGGAAGACGATGCGGGCCTTGGGAAAGTCGACCGCGAGCTTTTCCATGTTGGCCTGAGCTTCCTTGCAATGGGGGCATTCAAAGTCGGCGAATTCGACGATCTCCAGATCTTTCATGGCCGAGCCGCGATAGGGACCATCGGCGCGTTGCTGGACGAGGGCGCGATTCTCGGCGTAGGGATGGGCGCCGAATGCAATGATCTCGTCGCCGGCAATGATGTGTTTGCCATCGGCGAAGGCATAGAACTGGACGCCGGTGGGTTTTTGTTTTCCGGTCTTGTCGCCGACGTAGACGGTGACTCTGCTGACGCCATCGGCCGCAGTCTTTTGGATGGCTGCAACTTGCCACACGCGATTCTCGTCGAAGCCCCAGCTTGCTTGCAGGAAGGCATCTACGGTTTCTTTGGTGGGCGCGGAAGCAGTAAAGTTAGCCGGATCGAGCTTGGGAAACACCGGCGCGGCGGCGGGCGCCGGCGCGGAAGGCTCCTGGGCAGATGCGGAGGGTTCCTGTGCGGGCGCGGGGGGCACCTGCTGCTGGGCGGCCATCTGGAAGGAAGGCACGGAAAACACCACCAGCGCGGTGAGACTTGCAAGACGAGCGGACATACGAATCAAGCTGATTCTCCTTAAATTGTGGGAAAACTCCCGACTTCTAGCTTATACCTGAACCTTGACGGCAATGGGGAATCTGCGCCCCATGCCGAACGACTTGGAGGTGACTTTCAGAACGGGTGCGGCCTGTTGCCGCTTGTATTCGGAACGTTCGACCAGATGCACTACGTGTTGGACGAGGGGAAGCGGAAATCCGTATGCGGCGGCGATGGCTTCCGGGGTCTCATAGCGCTCCACATAAGCCTCGAGAATGGGATCGAGCACCTCATAAGGGGGCAAGGAGTCGGTGTCCTTCTGGTCGGGGCGCAACTCGGCAGACGGCGGTTTCTCCAGAATCGGCCAGGGAATGAGTTCAGCATCGCGGTTAAGCCAGCGGCAGACGGAATAGACGCGGGTCTTGACCAGGTCGCCGATTACGGCCAAAGCGCCCACCATGTCTCCATACAGGGTGCAATAACCGACCGCCATTTCCGATTTGTTGCCGGTGGTGAGGACCAGGGCGGAGAACTTGTTGGAAAGCGCCATCAATAGACAGCCGCGGATGCGGGCCTGGAGGTTCTCTTCGGTGCTGTCGGATTTGGTTCCGGCAAAGAGCGGTTGCAAGGACTGGGTGTACTGCTCAAACAAGGCGCTGATGGGAATCTGTTCGAAGCGGATGCCAAGATTGGCGGCCAGATGGCGGCTGTCGTCGATGGAACCGGCTGAGGAGTAAGGGCTGGGCATACCGATACCCAGGACGTTTTCTGCTCCCAGGGCGTCTTTGGCGATGGCCGCCACGAGCGCAGAGTCGATGCCGCCGCTGAGGCCGATCAAGGCTTTCTTGAATCCGCATTTATGGACGTAATCGCGGGTTCCCATCACGAGAGCGTGGTAGGCGGCCGCATTGTCGTCGTCCCCGGCAGAAGCGGCAGGAGTTTGGGGAGCGGCCTTAAAGGGATCGACCAGCACGAGGTCTTCCTGAAAGGAAGCGGCTTGGGCGATCAATTCGCCGGAAGCATCGAGCGCCAGAGAGGAGCCATCGAAGACCAGGCTGTCGTTTCCGCCCACCTGGTTGCAGAGCAGCACCGGAATGGCATCGCGGCGGGCGATGGCGGCCAGCATCTGGCGGCGAATCTCGCGCTTGCCGTGCCAGAAGGGCGAGGAAGAGAGGTTGATGTGCACGGCGGGTTGCTGGCGCATCAATTCTTCCATGGGATCGATCTTGTAGAGGCGGCGGGGCCAGAAATTCTTGTCGTTCCAGGCGTCTTCGCAAATGCTGATGGCCAGCCGGACGCCCTCCAGTTCCACTACCTGCTGGGGTTTGGCAGAGGCAAAATAGCGCTGTTCGTCGAAAACGTCGTAAAACGGAAGCAGGCGTTTGTGCTGCTCAAGCAGGAGCTGTCCGCGATCCAGCAGAACAGCGGCATTGACTGCGGGCTTGCCAGATTCGGGAAGAGCCGGAAGGGCCACACCCACCAAGACGGCGGTGGCCAGGCCGGCAGTGGCCACCGTCAGTTCGTCAATGGCCGAACGGCAACGCAGCAGGAAACTGGGCTTCTCCAGAAAGTCGGCGGGAGGGTAACCGCAGACCACGAGTTCGGAAAAGACGGTTAAGCGAGCGCCCAGAGCGGCTGCCCGCCGGCTGGTAGCAATGATCTTGTCCAGGTTCCCGCTGAAGTCCCCCACAGTGGGATTGATCTGCGCCAGTGCGATCTTCACACATCCAGTTTATCGCGCAGAAACAAAGAACCGCCTCGGGAAGAGGCGGTCCGCAATGCTGAGGGATTGAAAAAGTGCGATCAGGAGCCGGTCCCACCCAGAACCACGCCAATGGTCCGAATGATGATTTTCAGGTCGAGCCAGATGCTCCAATTGTCGATGTAGGTAACGTCGAGCGAGACATAGGTGTCGAACGAGGGATCGCGCCGTGCCTGAACCTGCCACAGGCCGGTGATGCCAGGGGTGACGTCGAGGCGGCGCAGATGACTGAGTTTGTACTCGCGCACCTCGCTGGCGATGGGTGGCCTTGGCCCGACGACGCTCATTTCCCCGCGCAGGACATTGAAGAACTGGGGCAGTTCGTCGAGCGAATACTTGCGGAGAATTGCGCCGACCCGGGTGACTCGAGGATCGTTGGAGATCTTGAACAAGACGCCGTCGCGTTCGTTCAGGTGCATGACTTCTGCGCGCCGATCTTCGGCATCGCGCACCATGGTTCGGAATTTGGTGCATCGGAAGACGCGGCCACGTTTTCCGATGCGATCGGAGAAATAGAATACCGGGCCCTTTGAATCCAATTTCACGGCGATTGCGATAACCAGCAAGACCGGAGCCAATAGAAGAATCGCCAAGCTGGAAAACGCAATATCGAGCAACCGCTTCAGCAAAAGTCCGACCTCTGGCACCTGGCCACAGTGGAGCGAAATTGTCGGAAATTGCCCAATATATTCAATGGGGCTGTTCCACGCCAATCCGTCGTACATGTCTGGCACCACGCGTAGGTCAACGCCGTGGATGCGCGCTTGTTCCAGCGCTTCTTGAACGACTCCCCTGTCGCACGGCGTGGTGAAGAAAATCTCGTCCACGAAGTGCTTCCTGGCATGTTGAAAAAGCCTGTCTAGAGTTCCGACCACGTCCCCGGAGGTGGATGTCAACCGGGAGCTGGAACCTGGAAAATCGATGAACCCCTTAAAAGTGTATCCCAAGTGCCGGATGCTTTCCATGTGGTGGCGGAGGGCATGGGCCTCGGAGCCGGTTCCGACGATGAGCACGTTGCGGGTGCCTACACCGCGGGCATATTGCCGATAGAGCATGATGCGGTAAACGAAGCGCCGAAGGCTGAGGAGGACCGTCACAAGAGCGAGAGTAATGAGAACGATGCTGCGCCGGATGTCGTAAGCGTGGAGCAGGTATAACGTGGCGGTCAGCAGGAGGCCGGACATCAAGCAAGCCTGGACACTGAGTTTCTGCTCATGCAGGATTCCGGTCAGCGACGCAGGAGAGTACAACCGCAGGCTACGGCTGATCACAATGAGCGAAATCATGAAACCGCACAATAAAGCCAGGAGAATGCTCATCGACCGGCCGGGGATCAGGGTTCCAGCCAAAAATCCCTTGACCCCTGCCACGGGTCCGCTATGTGTCGCATAGAGGGTAGAAAACATGGCGGCCGCCACGATGGTAATCACATCCAGGACCATCCATGCTTTAACGCTCTTACGCGAACTGTGTTTTGTATTATTCTCAATGCCAACCGTCCCGTCCGAGGGAAGGGGGACAGAAGATGAAACTCTTTGCCAAAATTGCGATGTCGCCATATCTGTTCTATACCTCAAAACGCTCAAAGTGCATTGGAAGAGATTGGTCGAACTTACAACCCGGGGCTAGAGCAAGCAATAAAAACAGAAATTCTTGATGCGCAACGACTTCCTTGCAGGTTTGGATGCGCGATTTTCGATACAGGATGGTCTTCGGCGAGAAACTTCTAACCTGAACTGCCTGCCGTGGATCGACAAGTCCGATTGAAATTCAGCTGCATAATGAATCGTCCGAAGGGCCGACGCCCGCAATCACAGACGCGCTTTGTTTTCTTGGACAACGGTGTCCAAAGGATCCGCAGAGAAAAAAACTGCCCAGGAAGCGCAAAATAAACAAAAATAGCAAGGACGCCGAACTCGCCCCAGTCAATTCACCCTGAATCAATGACCTACCTATGATACCAAACACGCCCCCAAGAAAGAAGTACAATCCCTCTGGCGGATGATCTCCTCGCAAACCATCTTCAGCGCCAGCGCTATTCTCTTCTAATAAGGATGGCTCGGAACGGCAGACCAAGGCAAGAAAAATCGTACTTCGCCCTGGTTACTAGATGATTAATAGCCTAATCCGCTGGTAACCGATAAGCGTCAAGTGCAAGGAACTGCTGTATATGAGGGTCGGGAGAAGCCATGAAGTCCCGAACCGTCCCGAAGAAACTGGCACGACCTTGGTGGAGGAAAAGGACCATGTCGGCCAACCGCTCGGCGAAGCGCATGTCGTGGGTGACGACAATACTGGTGAATCCCAGCTTTTGTTTCAGGCGCTGGATGAGGTCGCCGAGGCGCCGGGCAATGATGGGATCGACCATGGTGGTGGGCTCGTCGTAGAGCACCACTTCCGGCTGCGAAGCGAGGGCGCGGGCGATGGCTACGGCCCGTTTGCGCCCGGTGGACAAGCTGGCCGGAAAGGCATCGGCGACATCTTCCGCGCCTACGAGTCCGATCAATCCATCCACCATCTTCTGCAATTCGTCTTCTTCCATGCCTCCGCGCTCGCGCAATGAAAACGCCACGTTTTCGCGGACGCTGAGTGAATCGAAGAGGGCGCCATTCTGAAACACCATGGTGACGCGCTTGCGGATGGCCTGGATGCCGTCTTCGCTGAGGCCGACCAGTTCTTTGCCTTCGACACGCACGGAACCGGAGTCGGGCGCCAAAAAGCCCATAAGAATGCGCAGGGCAACCGATTTGCCTACACCGCTGCGACCCAGGATGCAGAGGGTCTGTCCTCGGCCGACCGAAAAGCTTACGTCCTCGAGCACCGAGCGGCCATCGAAAGAGATGCTGACATGGCTGAAGCAGATGATGGGCTGTGGATGCGCGGCCGAAGTAGGGGCAGGCTGCTGCACTCCGGCGCCAATCTCTGCCAAGACAGCGGAGAACTCCGGATTGGTGGGATAGTCGGGGGTGAAGGAGTCGTCGGGCATGGTGGAACCAGATTACGCGATGGGAGCGGTGCGGTGTCCCTCGGCCAGACGAAGGTCCGCCGGGGCGTTGACGTTGAGGAACCAGCGAACGGGCGGCAAGCCGCGCGGGTCCACAATTTGGCCGGGTTGAACGGCCTTCTCCACGGCTATCACGGTCACGGGCTGGCCCAGATCCGCTGCCGCAGCCAGAAATCCGGAATAGCAACCAGCGCGGCCAGAGGCGAGTTCCAATTCCAATACCGGCAGTGCCTCCCGGTCAACCACAACAGGAAAGGTCTGCGCGAACCCGTTCAGCGATGCAACGGTGACGATTCGGCCTGTCACTCTCGCATGGTGCAGCAGGTATCGGATGAGTGAGGCCGGCAACAAGGGCAAATCGACCGGGACAAAAACAGCCCTGCGTGCAGTGCAGGAGCGAAGGGCTGTACAGACGCCCGTCAGCGGTCCCCGGCCAGGCTCGGAGTCGTCCACGACGGGGGCAAAGCCAGAGAGGGCGGACCGGGCGCCGGCGATAGTGGCCGACAGCCCGGCTTCACGCAAAAGGGCAAGTGCATGTTCCAGCAGAGGACGGCCGCAAAACGGAACCAGCGCCTTGTCGACACCCATGCGGGTTGACCGGCCTCCGGCCAGGACGAAACCAACAGCGTCCGAAAGGCCGGGGACAGAGCTCAATCGCCCGCCTCCTCCAGGAACCGAATCAGCGATTCGATGCCGAGCTCAAAGTTTTTGAGGTGGAACTTCTCGTTGGGCGCGTGCAGGTTGTCGTCGGGCAGTCCGAAGCCCATCATGACGCTGGGCAGGCCAAGATGGTGGGCAAATTCGCCCACGATGGGGATGGAGCCGCCGGAACGGATAAAGACCGTCTCCTTTCCCCACACTTCGAGCAAGGCACGCGTAGCGGCCTGGATGTAGGGATTGTCGACGGGAATGAGGCAGGGGTCGCCGGAATGAATCAGGCGAACCTGGACATCGACACCTGCCGGCGCAAGTTCGGCGACAAAGTTCTTGTAGAGCGCGAAGCTCTTGGAGGGGGACATGCCGGGAACCAGGCGCATGGAGACTTTGGCGACTGCCTTGGCAGGAATGACTGTTTTGGCGCCAGCGCCGGTAAAGCCGCCGCGGATGCCGTGCACGTCGAGCGTGGGGCGTGCCCATGTCCGTTCAAGTACCGTGTATCCAGCCTCTCCGACCAGTTGCCGAGCGCCGACTTCGGCGATACGGTACTGCTCCTCATTGAAGGGCAGGCTGTGCCAGGCGGCGAGCTCCTCGGGGCTGGGAGGCAGAATGTCGTCGTAGAAGCCGGGGATGAGAATGTGGCCTTCCTCGTCTTTGAGGCCGGCCAGAATCTGGGCCGTGGCGATGAAGGGATTGGGTGCGGCGCCGCCATACATGCCGGAGTGAAGGTCGGTGCGGGCGCCTTGGACCTCGATTTCGGTGTAGATCATGCCGCGCAAACCGACGCACAAGGTGGGCAGTCCGGGGGCGAACATCTCGGTGTCGGAAACGAGGGCAAAATCGGCGGCCAGTTCGGGAGGCTTGGACGCAACATAGGCCGAGATGCCCTCTCCGCCCACTTCCTCTTCACCTTCCAGCAATACCCGCACATTCAAGGGCAGTTTGCCGTGGGATGCCATGAGCGACTCTAAAGCCTTGATGTGCATATACATCTGGCCCTTGTCGTCCACCGCGCCGCGGGCGTAGAGATTGCCGTCGCGCTCGGTGGGCTCGAAAGGCGGAGAGATCCACTCTTCTAACGGTTCAGCCGGCTGAACGTCGTAGTGTCCATAGGAAAGCATGGTGGGCTTGCCTTCGGCGTGCAACCAGTCGGCATAGACCAGCGGGTGTCCGTCGGTCTCGATGATGCGGACATTTTCCATGCCGATGCGGGACAGTTCCGCGGCCAGGACCTCGGCCGCAAAGTGGCAATCGCCCCGGTGCTCGGGAAGCGTGGAAACCGACGGAATGCGCAGCAGGGCCTTCAATTCATGCAAAAAGCGGGGGTGGTTCTGGCGTGCGTAGGAAACTGCGGATGAAGACATGCAAGCGCTCCTCTGAAGGATTGTGTTGCAACCACATGGAAAGTATAGGCGTTCGGAGCGGAACCGGGGGTGAAAGTACCCCGCGAAACCGCACGGTTTCCAACCGGTGCTGGCGGTTTTGACTTGACAATGAAGGTTTCGTGGACAGGCATGGCTGGCTTCCGCACTATCCGAAACAGGATTGCCCATTTCGCTTTTGCGACAGGCAGATTTGTTTAGAAGAACGAGAATGCAAGCCTTTTTTCTTCTATCGGCCGTTTCTTTGTCCTCGCCAATGTGGCTCGCAGTGGTTCATTCAGGGCGATCGCAGGGGCTGGGCCCGGAGAGGCTGTATTATGGCCGGATCGACATCTTCTGAATCTTCAGCGCTCACTCGGCCGACACCAGCCGCATTCCGATGAGAAATGCCGAAAATCGGATGCTGTCGAGATTTCTGCAAGTCGCACGCCGCCGAATGTTCCCGAACCACGCGCTCAGCGGGCGGTACCGCATAAAGTCGGTGCCAGTGGCGCTTTAGAGAGCGATCCGCTGGGACAGAGGGTCATTCGGGGGACAGCGGCGCCTTCGGGCGTTAGTAGCGGCCCACCGCCGGATCGACCTCTGTGGACCAGGCATCGATGCCGCCACGGAGGGACTGCGCCTGCTCAAATCCCTGGTTGCGCAGCCAGGTGGTGACATTCATGGAGCGAACGCCGTGGTGGCACATGATCACCACCCGCTTGTCGGGATCCAGTTCCTGGTGGGCCCGGACCGGGACCTCGCCCATGGGCATGGAGACGCTGCCGTCGATGCGCGCAGTGGCGAACTCCCACGGCTCACGCACGTCAATGAGTTGGATTTTGCCTTGGCGAAAGAGTGGAGCGGCCTCGGAGGGGGCGATTTCGTAATCCAGCATGTCTTCAGTGTACAGAGATCGGAGGTCGGAGGGCATCTTTGGTAACGTTCAGCGCTGAGCAGAAGTGGGCAGTAACCAAAGTGCACCCGGCGCTACGCTGAGGATTACCTTCTGAAACACCAAATGCTCCTTTGTGGCTCGACCAAGGGTGATCGAACGCGATTCACTGCAGGAGTTGTCTTGCGAGGAAAAAGGGCGTGCCTCAGCGGCGCTCGGCTTCATTGAGACGTGTTTTTGCATGGAAAGGGACGAGAGCATGCTTTTGAACCTCAGCCGCCACTCAGAGTCCCTGGATCACAAGAAGCTCACTTCATTGAAGCGCATCGGCATCTTTGCCGCGGTGGGTCTGCTGCTGATCCTGTTGACGGGCAACACCTTGGTGTTGAGACACCATCTGAACGTCCAGATTGAGAATCAAGCTTGGGTTAGCCACACGCGCCAGGTGTTGCTGGAGTTGGAACGAACCGAATCGCTGCTCAAGGACACCGAAAGCGGCCAGCGCGGCTTTCTGTTGACCGGAAACCCCGAATACCTCGAGTCCTATAACGTGGCCGTCTCGCAGGTCATGCCCCACATCGACGGGCTGGCCAAGTTGACCGCCGACAATCCCCTCCAGTTGGCCCGCATTCCCGAACTGCGCAGCCTGGCCCAGGCCAAGCTCGACGAACTGGCCAACACCATCTCCCTCTACAAGGCAGGCCAGTTCGCCGGGGCCCAGTCCCTGGTGCAGTCCGACGCGGGACTGGCGGAGATGAACCGCATCCGCATGTACTTCGAGCAGATGCAACTGGAAGAAACCGCCCTGATCGGCTCGGAAAGAGCCAAGGTGGAAAGGAGCATCCGTGTCACCGTCTTCTCGATCTATCTGGCCAGTTTCCTCACCGGCGCGATCCTGATCGGTCTGGCGTATCTGATTCTTCTGGAAATCAAGCACCGCGAAACCTACCTGGACGAGATATGGAAGCGCGAAGAGTGGTACCGGGTGACGCTCAACTCCATCGGCGATGCCGTCATCTGCACGGACGCCGAGGGAAAGATCACCTTACTGAACCTGGTGGCGGAACGCTTGACCGGCTGGTCGCTGCAGGATGCGATCGGCAAGTCGATGGCCGAAGTTTTCCGAATCGTGGACTCCGTCACCCGCGCCACCCTCCCCGATCCAATGGACGACGCCATCGAGCTCAATCGGACCGGCCATCTGCCGGCCAACTGCATTCTGATCCGGCGGGATGGGTGCGAGATCTTCATTGAAGACTCGGCCGCCCCCATCCACAATCGCGAGAAGAAGATTACCGGATCGGTGATTGTCTTCCGGGACGTGAGCAAGGCCAGGTCGCTGGCGGAGCTGGTCGTCCATGCCTCGCAACATGACCCGCTCACCGGCTTGCCCAATCGATTGCTGCTGAACGACCGCCTGGGAATGGCCATTGCGCTGGCCAAGCGCCACCGGGGCCAGGCTGCCGTGATTTTCCTGGATCTGGACGGATTCAAGCACATCAACGATTCCCTTGGCCACCTGACCGGCGACAAGCTGCTGCTATCCGTGGCCGGCCGCTTGAAAGAGCACATCCGCACCCCGGACACGGTGAGCCGCCAGGGCGGCGACGAATTCGTGCTGCTGCTGCAGGACGTGCGGAAGCCGGAAGACGCAGCCATCACCGCGAGGCGTGTGCTTGAGGCGGTGTCGAAGGTGCACATCGTCGACGGCCACGAGTTGTTTGTCACGGCGAGCCTCGGCGTCAGCATGTATCCGGACGACGGCCCGGATGCCGAGACGCTGATGATGAACGCTGACACGGCGATGTACAGCGCCAAGGAAAACGGCCGCCAATGCTGCAGGTTCTTTACCCCGGCCATGAATGTCCGCGCGGTGGAGCGGCAATCCGTGGAAGAGGACCTGCGGCAAGCCCTGGAGCGGAATGAACTGTCGCTCCACTACCAGCCCAAGATCGATCTGCAGACGGGAGCCATTATCGGGGCCGAAGCGCTGCTGCGCTGGGCGCATCCGACCCGAGGCTCGGTGCCTCCGCTCCAGTTCATTCGCATTGCGGAAGACTCCGGGTTGATTCTGCCTATCGGCGCCTGGGTGCTGCGAGAGGCATTCAAGCAAGCCTGCGCCTGGGTCGGCCAGGGGCTACCGGCAATCACCATGGCCGTGAATGTGTCGGCGGTGCAGTTTCGAGACGAGGACTTTCTCGAAGACATGTTTGCCGTTCTGGCAGAAACCGGAATGGACCCTGGATCGGTGGAGCTGGAGCTGACCGAGAGCGTACTGATGCATGAGCCGGAGCAGGCTGCATCGATTTTGCAGAAGCTGAGGGACAAGGGAATCGTGGTGTCGGTGGACGATTTCGGCACCGGGTACTCCAGCTTGAGCCGCCTGAAGAGATTTCCAATCGACACGCTTAAGATCGATCAATCGTTTGTCCACCAACTGCGGGACAACCCCGACGATGCGGCCATTGTCACCGCCATCATCAGCATGGGCCGCAGCCTCAACCTGCGGGTCATTGCCGAGGGCGTTGAAACGGGCGAGGATCTTTCATTTCTGAAAGAGCATGAGTGCGACGAGGCTCAAGGGTTCTTCTTCAGCAAACCCGTTCCAGCTGTGGAGTTTGCCACGCTGCTGAGGAAATGGCCGATGAAGAGGGGCGGAAAGGTGGGGCTGGATGTGGAACTGGTTTGAAAGGGCTCGTGCGGCGACATTATGAGAAGCCTTGCCGAATTTGTCCCCGCAGTCCCGCAATGAATCAGGAAGCGTCAATTCCCAGCGACGGGATTCAGAGCCAACTCGATTGTCCGCAACGGCAGCAGCAGCGACAAGGACGCATCCGGCAATGGAATCGCCCCATAACCGGCGTACCATTGCGTCACGTGCTCGTTCTTGGCATCGATCAGAATTGCGACGCCCCCGACCTGAGTAGCAGCCAAGAGGCACCGCCTGCCCGCCGCAAGCAGAAGCTGGCCACCCAGTCCTTGTCCCTGGGCCCTGCAATCAACGGCCAGACGGGCCAGTCGGAAAACCGGCACTTCGTAGCGCGCCAGTCGTCGCCGAGTGCTTTCCGGTGTTCGATCGTAGGCAAGAGAACCCGGGCTCAAAGTGTAGTAGCCAAGAATCGTGTTCCCATCCCCATCGTCGATGGCGAGGAAGGTCTTCGACCCACCCAGGTCGTGACTCTTGCGCGCATGGAGTCTCAGGAATTCATTGAGTGCCGGCTCTCCGCAATCGAAGGATGCCCTGTCGTGCTGCTTGCCGATGGGTACTTCGCGCCACGCACCGGTCTTCACGGCCGGCGCTGTTCTGCGAGGGCCCTGGCTGCGGCAATAAGTTTTGCGTTGGGCTCAGGTGGATTTTCCAGCAGGTTCAGAACCAGGAGGCTGTCCCGCTCCGATAGCTGCACTCGCTCGGAGGCACGAATGACTTCCTGAGCGGCGAGCACAGCCGAGCGTACCACGAATCCGGTCAGATCTGTGTTCTGAATCGCCACGGCCCGGAGCAGGGTCGCCTTGTCTTTGGCGCGCACCCGGACTGACATGCGGCTGTTTTCTTCAATTGCCACTCTGGGCATGGGGCACCTCCGCGGCTGTACGTATTGAAAGCGTACAGTCGATGCCAATGGCAAGTCAAATGGCCCAAAACTGGCCGCGGCAGCCGGAAACGGGCATCCACAGTATCCTTACAACAGATGCCTCCTATTCTCAACGCGCAATCAGTGACCAAGCAGTTCGGCGCCAAGCCGCTGTTCAAGAACATTTCTCTTACCGTGGAAGACGGCGACCGCATCGGGCTGATCGGGCCCAACGGCGCCGGGAAGTCAACGCTGCTGGCGCTTTTGGCTGGGCAGGTGGAGCCGGACTCCGGCGAACTGGCTGTGCGGAAACGGGCCCGCGCCGCCTATGTGCCGCAGGATTCCCGCTTTGCCGAGGGCCTCACCATCCGCCAGGTGCTTGAAACCGCGCTGGCCGCCGCCCACGTGAACGAGTCGGAACGCGAGGGGAGGCTGCGGGAGCTGACGGGCCGCGCCGGCTTTGCCGACCTGAATGCCGAGGCCTGCCGTCTGAGCGGGGGATGGCGCAAGCGGCTGGCCATTACCGAAGCCCTGGTGATCGAGCCCGAAGTAATGCTGCTGGATGAGCCTACCAATCATTTGGACCTTGCCGGGATCGAGTGGCTGGAAGAGCTGCTGCGCGCGGCGTCGTTTGCCGTGGTCACGGTGAGCCACGACCGCTACTTCCTTGAAAGCACGTCGAGCCAGATCGTGGAGTTGAACCGCGTTTTTGCGGATGGGCTGTTCCGCGTGAAGGGCACGTTCAGCCGGTTTCTGGAAGAAAAGCAGGCCTATCTGGAGTCGCAGAGCCGCCAGCAGGAGAGCCTGCGCAACGTGGTCAAGACCGAGATCGAGTGGCTGCGGCGTGGGCCCAAGGCGCGGACCACCAAATCGAAGGCCCGCATCGACTCGGCCAACGAGATGATCGGGCAGTTGGCGGAGATGAACTCCCGCACCACGGTCACCACCGCAGGGATCGACTTCGAGGCCAGCCAGAGGAAGACCAAGCGGCTGGTGGAGTTCACCGACGTGGCCTGCGACGTGCCGGCAGGCGAGTCGCCGGACGAGCCGGGCAAGATGGTGCCGGCGCGGCGGCTGTTTACCGGACTGAACTTCATTCTGACGGCGGGTATGAAAGTGGGTCTGGTCGGGCCCAACGGAAGCGGCAAGACGACGTTCCTGCGGCTGCTGCGCGGGGAGATCGAGACGGCCGAGGGCAGCATTCGGCGGGCCGAAGCGCTGAAGCTGGTGTATTTCAGCCAGATGCGCGAGTTGGACGAGAACCTGACCTTGCGGCGCGCGCTGGCTCCGGAGGGCGACGGCCTGAACTATCAGGGACGGATTGTGCACGTTGCCAGTTGGGCGGCCCGGTTCCTGTTTACCAGCGAGCAACTGAACCAGCCGGTAAAAAACCTGAGCGGCGGCGAGCGGGCGCGTGTGCTGATTGCCAAGCTGATGCTGGAGCCGGCCGACGTGCTGCTGCTGGACGAGCCGACCAACGATTTGGATATTCCCACACTGGAGATTCTGGAAGAGAATCTGCTCGAGTTTCCGGGCGCGCTGGTGCTGGTGACGCACGACCGTTATCTGCTGAACCGGGTTGCCTCGACCGTTCTCGGCCTGGACGGCAAGGGACATACCGGCAGGTTTGCCGACTACGCGCAGTGGGAAGACTGGCTTCAAGAGCAGAGCGATGCCGAGCAGGACAAGGGAGCGCGGCGGGCGGACGGCTCCAGCACCGGGCAACAGACCGGGAGCGCAGCGGCGCAATCGGCGAGCGGCAAGAAAAAGCTGTCGTACCTGGAAGCGCGCGAGTTTGCGGCAATCGAGCAGAAGGTGGAAGTGTCGGACGAGCGGCTGGCCAAGGCCCGCGACCATGTGGAGCATCCGGATGTGGCGATCAACGCCACGTTGCTGCAGGAAGCGCTGGCTGAACTAGACGCAGCACAGCATGAGAACGACGCCCTCTACGCCCGCTGGGCCGAGTTGACCGAAAAGGCCGGCTAGAAATATTCCCTCAGCTTGATCGTAAAGCGGGTGTAGGATTGGTTGTCGCTGGCGGGCGTTTGGAGGGTATATCCAGTGGGTACTGGACGCCGCCTGCGAAGCGGTCGAGTGGCCTTACCAGCCATTAGGGTTCGATTCCCTTGCCCTCCGGACGGCGCTCGACCTTAAGTTTGAACAGGTTTCGTTTATGTGTTACTATCTCTGCAGCTTCGCAGGCGGCGTCCGGTCAAACTGGATACCCATGAATACAAAAGCCCCGGATTGGTAACCCGGGGCTTTTGTATTTGAAATTGAAAGAGAATCGAACCTCAAACCGCGCAATAGACGGATCCCCTTCCGGGCGGTCTACCGTACACAGAGAAAGCGAATTCCGGCCATGCCAAGGGCAAAGATGAATCCATAACCGAAGCTTTCAAGCCGAACCGTTTGCTTGCCTTTGCGGCGCAGCAGAGCACCGAGCTTTGCCATCGCCAGGCCGGTCAGCATTGGACTGACGATCAGGCTGATGCCATGGAATCTGGCTGGGTGGAAGATCGGGTGCGGAAAGACATAAACGCTCGCCAAGCCGGAAAGCACCCCCAAAATCAGATAACCGGCGGAAGCCAGTACAGGTGGGAATTCGCTTGTTTCCTCAGAGATTTTCCCGATGCCGCGAACAACAAGCGCGCACAGAGATTCAAGGAAAACTTGAAAGATAGCTTCAACCAACAGTTCTGCCAGACCAGCAAGAAGCGCCCCTACTAGTTCTTCCATATCCCGCCATGGTACCGGACAGGGCTAAAGTCTTCACCTCCAGCCGTCCCGCAAACTACCCCGGCCTGCTTTTTTGAACCCGCTCAGCCCCGCCCGCCGCAATCTCTTCAAAGCTGGTATCGAGCCGCTCGAAGACATCCCATCGCGAAACACCCAGCCTGGCCGCAACCTCGTCGAGAACCAGAAGCTCCAGGGCCGCCTCGCGTTTGCCTTTCCAGAGCTTGTCGGCCAGGGCAACCACCAGCTCTTCGAAACTGACAGCGGGCAGGCTCCAAGCGCCATGTCCATGGGAGGCGCAGCAGCGGGCCACTTCAGGCTCAATCCCGTGCGCCAGAAGCAGCGCCTGCCCGGCATGCTGGTGCGCCGCCCCGCTTTCGGAGAACTCCTTCGAGTGCAGCGTCTTTCCGGCATCATGGAGCACCGCGCCGAGTTCGACGATGCGGGAGTCGAAGGGGACGCCAAGAGCCTGTAGCTCCGACATGAGCCGGTCGGCAGCTTCTGCGACCAGTTGGGCATGACGGATCAGGCGGTCCGGCGCTCCGAGCTGCTTGAGCAATTCATAGGCTTCGTTTCTGTCTTTCAGCATGGGTTATGAGTCCTTGCGATGAGCCCAATTCTCTTGCTTTGCCCGCAAAAACTATGTCGCAGGGATGAACAACGATTGACTTCTACCATACGCCAAGGCATCGCAAGCGACCGAAGGGACCTGGACCTTCGGGTCCCAGCGATGGGTCGGAGGGAGCAAGGGCCTGAAGGCCCATGCTCCCTCCGACCCATTCTCCTGCGGATCTGAAAGCCACTGCACTGTCTGCCGTTTCTCCCTTGATAACGGTATCAGCTATAATCACGCGGCGAAAGGTTGGGGCATTTACGATGCGGCTGAATCGATTTATAGTGTCAATTCTCGTTCTTTTCCTGGGGTGCGCAACATTGGCAAAGGCGGCACAGGAACCGGTCAATCCTCATGCGACGCCCGAGGCGCGGGCGCTGCTTGCCTATCTGAATTCCATCTCCGGCAAGGGGATCGTTACCGGGCAACACAACTACCCCAATGTGGGCGCGCGCTGGACCGACATGGCCTACGACCTGACGGGCAAATACCCAGGGCTGTACGGTCAGGATTTCGGCTTCAGCGGAGGCGAGGACAAGGACTCGGTGCTGTCGCGGCCGGCCATGGTTGAAGAGGTGAAGCGGCAGTGGCAGAATGGGGCGATCATCGCGCTTACCTGGCACGAGGTGCGGCCCACCGACGACGAGCCGGTGACTTTCCGCGAGAGCGTGCAAGGCAAGCTTACCGACTACGAGTGGAAGCAACTGCTGACGCCCGGCACCCCGCTGAATCTGCGCTGGTGCGCCCAGGTGGACGTGGTGGCCGGCTATTTGCGGCAGTTGCGCGACGCACATGTGCCGGTATTGTTCCGCGCTTATCACGAGATGAACGGCGGCTGGTTCTGGTGGGGCGGACGTCCGGGCAAGGATGGCTCCGCGGCGCTTTACCGGATGATCTACGACCGTTTTGTGAACGTGCACCACCTGGACAACCTGGTGTGGGTGTGGAACGTGAATGCACCGAATGCGGATTGGCCGCCGATTGCGCAGTATTATCCTGGCGCGCAGTACGCCGACGTGGTGTCGATGGACATCTACGGCGAATTCAAGCAGGACTACTACAACAGTGTGCTGGCATTGGCGGCGGGCAAGCCGATCGCCTTGGCCGAGGTGGGCGCTCTACCTAGCGTCGAAGTGCTGAACAAGCAGCCGCTGTGGACCTACTTCATGTGCTGGAGCGAGATTGTTCGCACCTCCAACACGCCTGAGGCTGTGAATGCTGTTTACCACGCCCCGCAGGCCTTGAATCGCGACGATGTTCGGTTGGCCGGACCGATGGAGGCGATACGCAAGGCCACCGCCGGCCAGCCTGCCGCGCCTGTGCCGGTTTCGCGCGATGCCAGTGCCGAGGCCAAGGCACTGCTGGCCCAACTGCAAGGCGCTCCAAGCAGCGGCGCGATGAGCGGGCAGCAGAACGCTGGGACCGCTCCGGGGGCGGCAACCGCAGCGGTGGCGCAAGCAGCAGGCAGGCAGCCGGCGATCTTTTCCAGCGATCTGCCTGGGGGCGCAGAAGCCCGCAAGGCGGTGATCGCAGAGGCGCTGAAGGCTCATGCCAACCATGCCGTGGTGAGTCTGAACTGGCGTCCCGCATTGCCCATGGACCAGGCAACCGGCGCGCCCAAGGACCCGCTGACGGAGTTTGAGTGGAACGAACTGCTGACTCCCGGCAGCGACTTGAACAAGTTGTGGCTGGCGCAGGCGGATGCAGCAGCGTCAGCGCTCAAGGAGTTGGAAAAAGCAGGGGTACCGGTGCTGTGGAACCCGTATCCTGAGTCGAATGGGAAAGCGTTCTGGTGGGCCGGACGCAAGGGCGTTCATGGTTCTGCGGAGCTCTATCGCCAACTCTTCGAGCGCCTGGTGAACCACGACGGATTGCACAACCTGGTGTGGGTGTGGGAGGCGGCGGAGCCGGGCTTCCGTCCCGATGCCGCAGGCGCGGTGACCGACTACTTCCCTGGCCTGCTTTACGCGGACGCGGTGGAGATCCGGGTGAGCCGGCTCGATCCCTGGGCTCCGGCCGATCGCTTCCTGGGCGAAATTGCTACCGGAAAGCCGATCGGGGTCGATCTTACGGGCGATGTTCCGCAGGCGGAAGCATTGACAGGACGAGGCGGGTGGGCGTGGTTTGTCATCGCGCCACGGGCGGCGGCGCCCGAGGCTGCAGAGGCGCTGCGCAAACTCTATGCAGATGGGCATGTTGCTTCGTTGTCGCTAAAGCAGTAAACGATTTGGAACTGTGGCGAACCTGGGTGCTTTTCGGGTCCCCGAGGTGGGACCCGGGGCGCCGGGCAGAAGAGCTGAGCGGATCCGGCCGAGCGGCAATTGCTAAACTGTCGCAATCCCCCTACAATGGAAGAGAAGAATTGCAGGAAAGGTCTGTCCAGAGCGATGCCCAAGGAAAAGATTCACCCCCAGTACGCCGCAGTGCAGGTGAAGTGCGCATGCGGTAACAACTTTGAGACCCGGTCGACCCACAAGGGCGACATTCACGTGGAAATCTGCTCGGCTTGCCATCCGTTCTTTACCGGCAAACAGCGCCTTGTGGATACCGCAGGCCGCGTCGAGCGCTTCCGCCGCAAGTATGCCAAGTCCGACGGGGCACAGGCAACGGCAGCAGCCGCAGCAGCCAAGTAACCGGCACGCGTCAAGCGGCCAGCAAGATTGGGCCTCCGCCAAGGCGGAGGCCCAAGTTCGTTTCGGGGCCGGTCTTCGGGGCCGGTCAATGACCGGAAGTCGGGTTCCGGCTCCGCACTGCTTGAGGAATGGAATCACCATGCCACGCGCCAAACGCACGGTTCAATCTGCCGTTACGATCAATGGGTTTCCGCTTGTCTGGCGTCTGCACCGGGAAGAGCAGACGGAGACAACAGATGGGCCGAAAGGCATGGCCATCCATGTTTCGGTTGCTGAAGGGGTGCGTAGGGAACTCCACATCGAGTATCAACCGGCCGGCAAGAAGGCGAACGGTCCGTTGATCGCGGAGCCGACGCGGCGGATGATTCTGCCCAAGGTGGTCGAAGGGCACATTCGCGATGCGATGGATGCGGGCTGGGACCCGGAGTCGCGGGGAAAGCCATTCTTCTGGTTCCCGGATGAGTTGCCGGGGTGAGAAAGCAGCTTTGAGCTGTTAGCTGTTAGCTATTAGCTATTAGCTTTTAGCTCTTAGCTCTTAGCTTTTAGCTCTTGATGTCTAGCTACACGCCGCCGAAGCTCAAACCCGGTGCAATGCAGCTAATAGCTAATAGCTAACAGCTAGAAGCCAAGAACCGGCAGGTCGGAGAACACGCATGGCGGGCAAGGGTTTCACCGTAAACAAAGACTGGGACAACCCCAGGGAGCACGCGATGCCCGCTGGAACGCGGGTACCGGCCGAGGTGCGCCTGGGAACCGTGGTGGTGGCGCCGGCGACGGTGCTGGCTCCCATGGCCGGGGTTACCGACACCGTCTTTCGGCGGTTTATCCGCCATGCCAGCATGTTTACGGCGGGAGGTGTGGACTCGCAGCCCAGTGGCACGGACCACGACGCAGCGAGGTTGGAGCAGCCTGCGGATGAGGTTTCCCAGGTCTCAGAAGCGAGACCTGGGGCACCCGATTTCGAGACTAACGATGAAGCAGGCATCGAGGCTTTGGTTTCCAATGCGCAGTCGGGCTGCGGACTGTTGATGACCGAGTTCACTTCGGCCGACGGCCTGGCGCGGATGCGGGAGACCAAGCGGCGGCGCTACCTGACCTTCTATGACGACGAGCATCCCATTGGGGCGCAGCTATTCGGCTCCAACCCTGAGACGCTGGCCGAAGCGGCACGGATTGTGGAGGAGACCGGATTCGATACGGTGGACCTAAACCTGGGCTGCCCGGCCAAGCGGGTGGTGGGCTGCAACGGGGGCTCGGGGTTGCTGCGCGACCTGCCCAAGATCGGAGAGATCTTTCGCCAGGTGCGCAGGGCGGTGAATATTCCCTTCACGGTAAAGTTCCGCATGGGCTGGAACGACAAGCAGATCGTGGGCGTGGAGTTGGCGCGGATGGCGGAGTCCGAGGGTCTGAACGCCGTAGCGCTCCATGCCCGCACCCGGGAGCAGGGCTACAGCGGCCAGGCGCAATGGGAGTGGATCGCCCAGGTGAAGCAGGCGGTCAGCATTCCGGTGATCGGCAACGGCGATATCCGTACGCCGGAGGACGCTGCGGCCATGGTGGCGCAGACCGGCTGCGACGGCGTGATGATCGGGCGCGCGGCGCCGTCGAACCCATGGATCTTCCGGCAAATTGCGCAGTACACCGCCACGGGCAACTACGACCGTCCCACGATCGAAGATCGGTATCGCATGATCCACGCCTATTTTCAGATGTTGCTGGATGAGGCGGAGGCCACGAGGGACCTGCCTCGCGACGGGCGCATGGGCGAGACGGCCGGCAAGATGAAGCAGTTCGCCACTTGGTTCACCCATGGCGTGCCAGGCGGAGCCAAATTGCGAGCGGCTATTTACCGGTCGCGCACGGGGCCGGAAGTTCTGGCCCAGGTGGAGCTGTTTTTTGCAGCGGCGCGTTTGGGCCCGGTGCTGGCGGTGCCGGAATGCGAAGACGAGGCAGCCGGATTCCCCGAAGGCGCTCCGATCTGCGATTGAGGTGGCGGTTCTGAAGCGGGAGTATACGATTACCAAGGATTCCGGCGCCATCAACCTGGTCGCGAACCACGGTATATAGTGAACTTAATCACGGTCGGAAGGGTTGGATTTGCAAAACACGGCGCTGAAACTCAAGGGCACTTGGAAGACCTGGATGGGTGCGATCGCCGTGCTGATCGGACTGGCGCCTGCCTGCTTGGCGGAAGGCCCCAATGCGGTTCCGGTTGGGACTTGGCCGATTGTTGCGGTGAGCCTGAGCTTGGCGCTTGCCGCAATCGCCGCCGGGGCGGTGGCGTGGCACTGGCGATTGCGCACTCTGCTGGCCAAGCAGAAGCAGGAACTGGAATCGATCTATCGTACGAAAATCGAGGAGACTGAACAGACCAATGGGGATCTGTTGGATATTTGCGAACAGCTTCGCCGGTTTGCCGAACGCGACGCACTAACGGGCCTTTGGAACCGGCGCGTCATTCTGGATTTGCTGCGTGGAGAGGTGGACCGCTCACGCCGCGACGGCTCGCCCCTGAGCCTGATTCTCATCGACCTGGATCACTTCAAAGACGTCAACGACACCTACGGTCATGCTTCGGGCGATGCGGTTCTGAGGGAACTGTCTGCGCTCTTTCTGCGCTCGGTGCGGCGGTATGACTGGGTGGGCCGTTACGGGGGCGAGGAGTTCCTGGTCATTCTGCCCGGCGCGAATTTCGAGAACGCGCGTGCCCGGGCCGAGCAGATCCGACAGGCCGTGCAGGTCGCGGTAATTCAAGATGGGAGCAGGTCGCTGAAGATCACGGCCAGCTTTGGCGTAGCCTCAGGCTTTCCCAGCGCCGCCGAAGCTCTTATCGATGCCTCCGACGCGGCGCTCTACCGCGCCAAAGATAATGGGCGGAATTGCGTTATGGTGTCTGAAATCGAACCGCCGATCGGTCCGAACGGGAATCTGATTTGACCCGCACAGTGTGAAGCTTACTTCGCAGCTTCGGCCATCACCTGCCTGACAACTTCACAGGTAACTAAAAGGTCATTGCCGGTTCGTGTGGGATGCACGGGAAACATCAGGCTTGTTTCTCCCAGTTCTCGGGCCACAGGCAAGCGCGTTGCGGGACGCATCGCAGCGGGAAATGCCTTTTCCAGGTAGACTTCGCTGCAACTGCCGGTGGAGCACGCAACCCCTTGCGCGTTGATTGCGGCCACAATGGCATCCCGGCTCCAACCCGCGCGGAGTGCTTCGGGACGCACAAAAGCGTAGTACTTGTAGTACGCATGGCCAGCTTCTTGGGGCGGCACGGTCACGCGCAGTCCGGACAACTGGCTCATGCAATCTGTCAGCAGGGCTGCATTTCGTCGACGCGCATCGAGCCAGGCGGGCAGTTTGCGCAGTTGAATGCGCCCTATGGCGGACTGGATTTCAGTGAGTCTCCAATTGGTTCCGAAGGACTCACAAAGCCATCGAAACCCCGGTTCATGGGGACGGCGATAGACGGCATTGTAGCTCTTGCCGTTGTCCTTGTAGGCCCAAGCTTGTTCGAAGATCTCGACGGAATCCGTGAGCAGCATGCCACCTTCACCGCCTGTCGAAACGATCTTGTCCTGGCAAAACGAGAAAGCCGCAACATGGCCGAAGGAACCCGCGAGACGTCCCTTCCAGGCGGCGCCATGCGCCTGTGCACAGTCTTCAATCACCTTGAGGCCGTGCTCGTGCGCCATCGCCATGATGCTTTCCATCTCACACGGCCAACCGGCCAGGTGCACGACGACAATGGCTTTGGTGGCTGGGGTGAGCACGGCACGAATGGACTCCGCAGTCAGATTCTGGCTGACCGGATCGACATCCGCAAAAACCGGGCGCGCGCCGGCCAGGACGATGCTGGCGGCCGTGGCAATGAAGCTCCTCGGCGTGGTGACCACGTGGTCGCCGGGCCCGATCCCCAGAACTTTCAGAGCCAACTCCAGGGCGACAGAACCGTTTGCCACCGCTACGGCATGTTGCTTTCCGATATAGCCTGCGAATTCCTTCTCGAATTCCCTGCCCTCTTTGCCGGTCCAGTAGTTGACCTTGCCGCTGCGAAGAATCCCAGCCGCCGCGTCGATCTCTTCTTCGGAATAGGAGGGCCACTCCAGGTCGAATTGCGTCCCGGTATTGTCTGGCTTCATTACTCTCTCTGGGTTAAAAGATTCGTGAACTCTCTACAGGTCGCCCTGGAGACTTCGCGAGGGTATTGCTCTTTGGGCAGGTTTTCATTGATCAAAGGGATCCGGCTGGTTCATCTCGGATTCCGACAAGGACCCGTCTGTGGCAACGAAAAGCAGTTGAAGCACCTGTTCGCCATGATGACCGGCAAGCCGGGTTGCTGCCCGCAGGCAGTTTACCACCTGTAGCATCTGCTGGAGGTGCAGGGGATTTGGCAGTCACTCCAATCCAACGGGAGGGCACGATCGCCTCGCGTTCGTGCGGGCGGCTAAGGGCTTCCAGGAAGTTATGGCCAATGGGTCGCTGCCGAGAATCGATTCTTATTCGTCTTATTCGCTGGACAATCCAGGATCCAGCAGGGATGATTTCAGTGAATCTCGTTTTGAGCCACGGTCTTACGGTGTTTTTGGCATTCAGGCGAAGCCACAGGAGAATCTCTATGCGCCTTTTGTTCTCCCTTGCATTCTCTTTCGCAGTCCTTTTGTCTACCGGCTGCACGATGCATCGTACACAGACGAGCCTGGGCCCAGCTCTGGCGCCTCCAGTGGTCCAGGCTGGAGCTGCGCGCGAAACGCTACCAAACGACTATCTGCGGGTGAGCTTTCTTCCCGCAGGGGTTAGGGTAACCAGCCTGTCGCGCCCCGGTTCCCTGCGCGCATTTGTGACGGTGACACCACTGTTTGAGCCGCCCCTGAAGCTTTCCGATCTACCGGCATACTCCGGCCTGGTGAACAACGACAACAGCGATTTGGTAGCGATGCGCTGCCGTCCACCGTCCCCTGAGGCCGTGGACGCTTTACTGGCGACATGGCCAAATGTTTTTGTGGCCATCGAGCGCGACGTGCCCGTGCGGCCCGCGGCCTGCTCATCGGCCCCGGGAGAGGTTGCCACGCAAGCTGCGTGCTACGCGCAGGGCTTCACGGACCCAGCGGGGAGTTCAGTGCCCACTTCGCTGGCGCGCACCTTCAACTACGCCGGCGTGCTATTCGATGCCGACCATGCAGCACTTGCCAAGTGGCTGAAGGACAATTACGGCATCTTTCCGGCTTTCAGCGGCATGGGCTACTCGGTCAAGGACTCCTACAATCTGGATACCGATCCGATGACCGCCCAGCAGATCCTGGTCAAGTCCATCTCGCCCGAGTACATCCTGAAGAACGTTCCACTCCCTGTTGCGGGCTGCCGCTGCATCCGCGTCCCGCCCTACGCCGGCCGTTCCGGCGATCGACTCGATCCCGACTTCATTGCAAAGGCCGGCGGAGACGGAACCTGTGTGCAGGTGGACAGGTTGGCTCAAGCTACTCGTTGAAGCAGCATTTCCTGGCCCTGAAGAGATCCTGCAATAGAGGGCCACTTTCTGCGAATGGCGCGCCTTCCCGAGGAACAGCTTGGAGTCGCCACCGTCCCGACGGTAGAGTTCATCCGGCAGTCCATTTCCGGTTCGCTCACAGTTTTTGCCTGGGTGGTTGCGGATGGCCTTGTCGTAGTTTCCAATCGTGTCGTTGATGCCGGCGCTCAGGGCTGAGGCGTGGTGGGAAGGCGCGATAGAGTCGGGGCAGGCTCGGAGGGTTTGGGCTCCGGAGCAGAATCAGGAGAAGCGGGTGCCTTATTGGGTGCCGACGATGGAACTTGCGTGGTCGAAACAGGTGCCTGCACAGGTTTCTGAACCGGTATAGGCAATGTTATGGCCGCCACCGCGTCGGGATCGTCGCGTAGCTTCAGGTAGAGGGTGGTTCCGTCGGCTGGCGCCGGCACGACGAAGGTGCTCTCGGCAAAGCCAGTGGGCACCTGCGTCGGCCTTGAGAAATCTTTACCCGCGCTGAAAGACTGCACGAGGAATAAACCGCTGCCGTCGATGGTGCAGGTTGGAGCATCCACGGCGGTGCAATGGATGGCCGCGACCTGCGGCGTCCGGACGAGGGTGCCGAGAGGCGTCCAATCGCCGGGGGTGCCGTCTTCCGCGACCGGACGCATCTGCAGCTTGCCGAACGCAGACTGACCGAAAGCCTTCAAGGGATCGAGCGTAGCGATGGCAGTACGGTCATCCTGCAGGACGAGGTTGTTCTGCGCGAGCGAGAGACTGGTTTGGACTGAGCCACCGACTGTGGCGACTTCGATGGTCTGCTTGCGGGGAAAGACGTTCTTGGTTTGCACCACGAAGGTCAGTTTGCCGTTGAGAGGGATGTCGTCCTTTGCGCCGAGAGCGACAGGGAGGGCACCGTCCTGCTGTGCGGGTATGTCGTTGAAGGAGAGCAGTGTAAGACCCGGACGCGGGGTCTGAGCAGAGATCTTGACGGTCATGGTGCGTCCGTCTTTGAGCTTTACCTTTGCATCCTCGCCATCGACCGGTGAGACGGCTGTCTTGGCGATGAGACGGACGGTTCCGGCGTCGTCGCTTTCGGCGGGGACAAAGTTTTGCTTGTCGATCAGCGCAGAGACGACCTCTTTGAGACCCTCGCCGGTAAGGACTGCTGAATTGTCTCCCCGGTGAATTTTCAGGCTGTCCAGCCGGATCTGGCCGGTGTACGCGGTGAGCGAGACGTTCACTGGATGAGACTCGCCATACTGCTGGATGGCGAGAGAATAGCCGCCAGGCTGCACCTTCTTGAGCGGGATGTCCAGGTCAAGAGTATCTTTGGCATCCTTGGCGGGATCTGGCTTGAAGGTCACGTCAACGTCCTTGTTTTCTTTGCTCGTGAACGCGATGTGTTGGACGCAGGCCGTGCCGCTTCCAGTGAGAGCGAGGTGATTGTCCTGTCCGGCGAGGAGCGGCGTATTGCCAACGATCTTCCAGTCTTTGCCGTCGACCTGCTGGAGCGTGAGAGTAGGACCTTCGAATGCGTCAAAGCCCCAGTAACCGCGGATGGTGCCGGTGATGGTGAGGTCAGAGCCGGTACCGATCTTCACTTCTGCCTTGGGCGGCTGCGGGCTGTCGCCATGGAACGTAGTAGGGTGCAACTGCTGGCGCGGCTTTTCGTTCGTCACAGTAAGTCCGCCTTCGATGGCTTTGGGGGTGAGCGGGAGCTCCGCGGGATCTCCGGTTCGATTGAGGTGCAGAATCAGATCGTGAGCAAAGCTTGTGGAGAAGACAAGCGGGGCGCCTTCGAGCAATAACGTCATCTTCGGCTGTAACAGGCATGCGACCTGGTTCGGATCGTGGGGATGCAACGGCGGCGGTATGGCCTTCTGGATTGCGGGCAGACCGATCACGATGACAGACTTGGGCTTGTTGAACGAAGGTGGTGCATTGAGCTTCAGGTTGAGCGTGGAGTCCTGCGGGAAGCTGATTGCAGGGATGTACTGGTATACGGCCGTGCGCATCATGCTGACCAGGTGGACGAGATCCACAATCGCGCCGACATAGGCTGAGTAGAGCCCGGCACCGGCCGGCTGTGTATAGGAAGCAGCATTGATGAAGTCAGACGATGGGCCGGTCGAGACGGCTTCAGCGATACTCTGGCCGTGCCCGTCGTCCAAGAGGACGGGAGCACTGGACTGAGTCAGGCAGACCACCTGCTGCTCCACAGGCTTCTTGAAGCAGTCGGCGTTCGGCCTGAGGGCAAGGGCTGAAGCCAGCTTCGCTGAACGCTCCTGGATCGCTTTCTCGTCGTTCTGCGTAACCGTTTTCATTGCAGCGAGATAGCGTTCAATGCGCTGTTGCTCAAAGGAAGCTTCGTTCAAGTCGACATCTGCACGGATAAAAAGACCCGGCCTGCCTTTAACGGCGGAGCGAAGAGTGCTGAAGTCGCCGCCCGTCTCCGGCGCTACAAAGAGGACGGCCTGTTCAGCCTCGGCGGGGACCGTGACGATCGTGCCTTCAGCAGTTTTCTTCTCCCAGGTCTCGATCTTGGTGAACCAGTTGTCCGGTGGCTCGTTTGTCGTGCCGCGAAGAAAAGCGACGATGAGCAGGAGATGGTTGGACTGGCTTGCCGGAAGATCGGCCTTGACCCATAACTTGTCGCCCGACTGCAGGTTGGGAACCTCACTGATCGGCAGCGTGGCGCTTCCGCGCGTGACGCGGATGTCGATCTTTGGGCCGTCGAGGTCGAAGCGAGCGCTATCGGCATGGAGAGCTGCCGTAATGAAAACGAAGAGACAGCAGGCGGCGACCAGCGAGAGCTTCATTTACGATTGGATGCGCATGTCGAGCCGCAGGTCAATGCGGGGTCCTGCGCGAAGATCGAAACTGGGCAGCCGGTCGCGGCAATTTGGCTCCCTTTCTCTGAGGCTTCAGCATCGGAGAAAGGGAGAGACAGGACAGCTAGATCGGCATGATCAGGCGGACTGGCGCCTCATGGCTGCTCACCGGATTGGCATCCCGCCGAGGTCACTGCTGAATTCCGTCGACATACCAAGAAGGAAGGCCTACCGCAGACGACGTTGAAGCGCAAATTCGCGGCAAGGACACGGCTTCAGGCTCGGCGACGGCGGCGAGAATGTGCGGGGCGGCGCGGTGCAAATGTCCACTTCCTGACGGGGCCAGTGTCTACGTGGATGAACTGGCCTTTGGGGTAATAGCCCACGCCGCCCGCGCCGAGGGAAAGCGCAGCATCCCGGAGCCTCACCGCTGGAACGCCCGGAACCCGAAGATCGAGCGCATTCCCTTCAATATGCTCTGAGTGCTCGGCGGCATTGGTGGTTCCACTCTCGCGGAGCGCATCGTTCGTCTCCCTCGTTCGGTAACCGCAAAGGATCTCGATCACGCTGGTCGATCGATTCAGCTTTCTGAGCATCGTGTGGAGGACGTCGAAGGTGCGCGGATCGTAGCTCTTGACCTCGTCGTTATGGCTGTCGCGGAGGAACTGGCTGAGATTGTCGAGAGCCCCGGAAATGTACCGATCGCCCACCCTGTAGATGACGTCAATGGTCTCGCCATCTTGTCGCGCCAGCTTGAGCTCATATGGCTGGCCGTCCTCAGGCACCTCGTCGTCAGAAATGGACCCTACGCTGGGCAGGACAACATTCGATAGCAATTGCCTTATCGCGTGAAGATGAGGATGCCTGTGGCGCTCGACGGTGCTCGCGCCGGCGGTTGAACTGACAGCCACCAGCAGGACGATGGCAGTGAGCGCGCAAACCTGACGGGCGGAAGCCAGGCGCAGAATCGAAGTGGTGAAATGGACCGGCAAACGGCAGGACTCCTGACATAAATTCACAGCTGCATCAAGGAGCACAACCCCTTGCTGGCGATGGGGGCGATCTGCCCGACAGCGCGCGATGGTTTATTGCAAATCTGCAGCTCTTTCGTTCTATTCTACCGGAGTCGCAGCCCTTCTGTGCATTATCGACCTATATACCCCGGGCTTGAGGGTAGCATCTGTATGCATTCGGCGCGGTCTCGTTCGAGAATCAGCCCCAGTTCCATCCGGCCCTCCGCACCGCCTGCCACGCAGGTTTGAACTGCTGTGTGTTGCACAGGTCACGCTGTCAGCATTGAACGGAAGCACATCGCGGATTGGTGTCCGGTGGTAGTGGACCCGGCGCGATTCGCCCGGCGCCAAACCTTCGACTAGTACTAGTTAAAGGCATTTCCAGGCCTGATTCCGAGGATTTTGAAAACGAATGCCATCGGGCAGAAGCCGGTGATCCCCGATTGAAAGAGCATGATGCCCACCCAGGCGGTGAGCAGCAGCCACCACGGCGAAACAAAATATCCCAGCGCCACGCTGACCAGAACCATGGTCCCCGCAAAAGTAAGAACAGATCGGTCGAGATTCATTGTTGGATCCTTTCATTTTCCAGCGCGGCCAGCATTGTGTTCCATGCCAGCGTCGCGCAGCGCATCCGCACCGGATAGGCATGCACACCGGACAGAACCGTCATCCGCGCGGTTTCAACATCCATGCCAACGTTGAATTTGTCTGTATCTCCGCAAGCCAGGGCATGAAAGCGCTGAAACAGCAGCTTCGCCTGGGCGGGTGTCTTGCCTACCAGCAATTCGGTCATCAGCGAAGCCGAAGCCGTTGCCAGAACACAGCTTCGTCCGTCAAAGGCAGCTTCGCAAATCACATCGTTCTGGTCGATCCGCAGCGACACCGAGAGATCGTCACCACAGGATGGGTTATCGCTGTGCGCAGTGTGGCTGCAATGGGCGATCGTTCTCCGGTTGCGCGGATGGCGGCCGTGATCGAGGACGGATTTGGAGTAAAGTTCTTTAGAATCGCTCATTGCAGAAACATGACCTCCACTGCTTTCAGACCCTCGGCGAGCGCATCCACTTCGGCGGTTGTGTTGTAAAGCCCAAAGGAGGCCCGCACCGTAGCTGGAAGGCCCAGACGCGCCATCAGCGGCTGGGCGCAGTGGTGGCCGGCGCGCACTGCCACGCCGCGACTGTCCAGCACCTGTGCAATGTCGTGCGGGTGAACGCCGTCCATCACAAACGAGAGGACCGAGGCTTTTCCAGGAGCAGTGCCGACGACGGTCAGCGGCTTGATTGTAGAAAGGCGCTCAGTGGCATAGGCCAGCAGGCCGGCCTCATGCGCGCCGATCGGTTCGAGGCCCAGCGCGGTTACATAATCGATTGCCGCGCCCAGCGCGACCGCCTGCGCTATAGGTGGCGTGCCAGCCTCGAATTTGGCCGGCAGCGGAGCATAAGTCGTTCTCTCGAAGCTGACACTGGCGATCATGTCTCCGCCGCCTTGATACGGAGGCATTGCATCCAGCAGTTCCTGCTTGCCATAAAGCACACCGATTCCTGTCGGTCCATAAAGTTTGTGGCCTGAAAAAACCAGGAAATCGCAATCCAGCGCCAGCACATCCACTTTCGTGTGCGCCACCGATTGTGAGGCGTCAATCAACACCTTGGCCCCGGACTCGTGTGCCGCGCGAATCATCTGTGCAATTGGCAGCACGGTGCCCAGAACATTTGAAACATGTGCAAATGCGGCAAGACGCGTGCGCGGCCCCAGCAACCGGATAAACTCATCGAGCGGAACTTCACCGGCGTCGTTCACCGGAGCCACCTTCAGCACGATGCCCTTCTTCTGACGCAAAAACTGCCAGGGCACGATATTTGAGTGGTGTTCAAGGCCGGTGAGCAGCACCTCGTCGCCTTCGTTCAGATATGCTTCGCCAAAGCTGGCGGCCACCAGGTTAATCGCATCCGTCGCTCCGCGCGTGAACACAATCTCGTGCTCATACCGGGCGTTGAGGAAGGCCTGAGCCTTGCGCCGTGCCTGATCGTAAAGCTCGGTTGCCCGCTGACTCAGCACGTAGAATCCACGATGAATGTTGGCGTAATCACGCGCATAGAAGGCGCGCACGGCCTCAATCACCTGGTATGGCTTCTGTGCCGAGGCGGCGGAATCGAGATAGGCCAGCGGATAACCGTGCGTGGTCTGTGCCAGAATGGGGAAATCGGCGCGAATGGTCTCAACGTCATAAAACTTTGCATGGCCCGCGCCGCGATCCGCGGAATGAGACACAGAACCGGAGCCGACGCCGTCGGTGCCCCCAAGCGTGCCCGGTCTTTCGCATTTTTCGGCTACAACTTTCATCGGTCTCTCCACAGGGCGCAGGTCATGATCAAGCGCGAGTTTCTGCCTTATCTCGTTGCGGCGTACGCGGCGGACGGCGCCGGCTGCTTGAAGACCTTGGTGGTGAAGAATTCGATCATCAGTCCGAAAAGGCCACTGACAAAGAAATTCACGACCGGAATCGGACTTGGGCCCATTTTCATAAACAGGGAGTAAGAAAAGATCGATCCGACCGCCATCCCCATCACGATGCCATTCCAGGCCCAATGCAGCTTCAACCCGGAGATGCCGATGGCAAAGCCCATGACGGACCGATTCAACAGAACCCAAAGTAAGTTAATCGCTGAAAAAGTGAGAATACCGCCTAAAAAGGCGCCTGATGCGCACATTGCGCCGGCGATGAGGCCAAAGAATACTGCAACTGCGATCCGCTTCATGCTTTCTCCATTTCGGACAAGGATGCTTTACGCATCAGCTCCGATCAGAGTTACGCCACTGGGATTGGATTGGTTCCACATATTCTTAAGGCTGCGAATCGGCCTGGAGCCAGATTCGGCGGAATCACAGTAGATCCCGCCCTGCTGGGCGCCTTGTCAGGACGAATCCTATTTTGGTGAAGGCTGGACAATTCAGTGGCATTTGCGGCGATTCTATCCTCGATCCCGCTCAGCAGCTTTCAACCAATCGGAGGAATGCCGCTCAATCGCAATCCTTACCAACTGGCTTCGCGTTCTCACGCCTGCCTTCTGAAACAGTTCCTGAATTACTGCTTTGATGGAACTCTCTGAGGTCTTGGCTTTCCAGGCAATCTCCTTGTTGGTCAGGCCGTCCAGGATGCCCCTTAGAACCTCGCCTTGCCGGGAGGTCAAGGGGCGCTTTTGCTCTACGCGTTCTGACTGAACACTCCTGGCGGCGACCAGAGATCGAACCGTTCCGGCATCCAGCCAGATTTCGCCTACTGCTACTCGATGGATTGCCGCCACGAGTTGCTCGGGATTGTTCTGCTTCAGAAATACGCCGGAAGCGCCTGCCTCAATGACTTGGAGCGTTGACGCGTCGGTCATCCCCGCGGTCACCATCAGGACTTTGGCAGCGATCTGGCGACGCTTGATCTCTTCAAGCAGGGTTTGGCCCTGCTCTTCGCCAAGGTCGAAGTCAAGCAACACCACATTGGCCAGCGTCTGAGACAACAGGGGAAGTGCTTCTGCCGAGGTCCCGCACTGACCAACGACCCTCAGGCCTGGTGAAGTCTCAAGCAACCTGCTCAGGCCTTCGCGGAAAAGACTGTGATCGTCCACCAACACGATGCGGATCTCATCCATTACAGTTCCCGCTCCGAAGTCATTGTCGTGACCAGATCCACTATAAAGCTGGCACCACCGGAAAGGGGAATATAGCGCAGATCCCCACCGAAGGAGCGCATGAATGCACGGGACAGGTAGAGTCCGAGACCGGTCGATTCTGCCCCGACCTGAAATGGGCGAAACAAATGCTCGGGATGCGGGACCCCGCCACCGTTGTCGGAGAATTCTACGTGGACCTGGCTGGTATCGGATCGAGCGGTCACGGACAAGCGCCGGTTTTCTCTCTTCGAAAGCGCTCGCGTGCTATTGGCAATCAAGTTCAGAAATACCTGCATGAGGCTGGGCCGGTCAGCCCATACCAGCGGCAAGCCAGGCTCCACGGTCCAATGCGTGAGAATCTCCTCGTCGCGCAAAGAAGGCGCAACCACAATCTTCAACTCGTCGAGCAGCACCGTGAGATCGACTTCGCTGGCAGGCGCCGCGGTCTGGTGGACATTCACACTGGCAATGCGCTCGAGGGCCTCGGCAAGACTGCCCAGCGCCTCGAAGTCCTTGCTCCCTGCAAGTAATCCACTGTTCGCAAGGTTTCGATGCACAACGCCGATCGCTCCGCACACATTCCTCATCTCATGAAAGACGGCAGCAACTGCAATTCGCGATCCGGAAAGCAGTTGGTTCAGGCCTGATACCTCATGCGCGCGAAGATCCTCGGAGGCATCGAGCACGATGGCAGTCAAACGCGTTCCGGCGTTTGTCCTATAGGTGGAAAAACAGATTTCGGCAAGGAACGGTTCCCCATCTTCGCGCTGGCCTCTGGCTTGCATCACGGTCCGCAGAAGCTGTTGCGAAACATCGTGGAGCGCGACATTGGTCAGCGCGGGAAGATACGAGTAGATCACTTTTCCGGGAAGAGTCCCTTGGGCAGCGCCCACCATGCGATGCGCTGCGTCGTTGGCCATCAGCACACAACCATCCTCATTGGTTGTGAGAATGGCAACGGGGCTGCTCTCGATCAGGATCTTCAACTGCTCTTCTGCTTCGCGCCGTGCGTCTCTCTGCCGCTCGATCTCATGGATGTGCTCGAGGGTCACTGCTCGATTGCTGTTCACTTCCCGGATGAACAGGCCGGCTCCAACAAACGCGGCGAAGTAGAGTACATCGCGCGAGGTGCCGGTGCGCACGTTCCAGGCCAGATCGCTGAAGCGTTCTGCCAGCAGAGTACACACTGCGGCAACAGCGCAGATTTGCCCTCGGCCCAGTACCCCACCGACCATCAGCATGGGAACCAGGTAGAGGAAACCGAGCGGGATCTCCGCAACCACCCACCAGTCAAAAATCGCAATCGCAGCAATCATGGCTGCAGCTTTGAGCAGGACAGATCGTCTGGTTCCGCTAAAGAAGATTCCGTACATAGACACCTATCACGCTGTGCCAGCGAGGACAACCCGGTCACTTCGATTCTAGATACTCTTTACACCGAATTCCGTAAAGAAATCCCAACGCCTCTAAAGTTGGCCAAAAGATAGGTCTATCAGGACCGAAAGATGGGGTTGACGTGGCCGAAAGATAGCGCACTACATCCAGAGCCGGGCTCTATGCTGAGGCTGGTAGTTGCCTGTCCGGGTGCAGTTTGAATGGACGACACCCGGATGGAATTTGTCTTCATACGCGATATTCGAGGAAGCTCATGCATCTTTTACATTCAATGATCAGGACAGCCTCGTTCGTTGGGGTGGTGGGACTCATGTTGGCCTCAGTCAGACTTGGCGATGCGCAGCAGAGGCTGACCTGGGAACAGATTAAGGCCAAGTTTGAAGTCGCAAATCCCACTTTGAAGGCAGACGAGATCAATGTGGGAGAGATGAAGGCCGAGGAAATCACGGCGTTCTTGCGACCCAACCCCGGCGTCGGCTTATCGAGTGACGGCCTTCAAATCGCTCCGCATACGGTTTCAGGCTTAGGTACGCACTGGATGCCGCTCACGGGCACTCAGTTGGTGCCGAGCATCAACTACCTGCACGAGCGAGAACACAAGCGCGAGTTGCGCCTGGAAAGCGCCAAAGAGGGAACGCAGATCGCCGGCTCTCAACACGAAGATCTCGAACGCAATCTGATCTTCGATTTGCGTTCTGCATTTGTCCAGACCTTGCAGGCAAAGGCGGTGTACGACTTGGCCAAAGCCGACCTGGAGTACTACGACAAGATTATCGACATCAGTCGTAGCCGCTATAAAGCCGGCGACATCGCCAAAATCGATTTGGCCCGAATCGTTCTTCTCCGCGTGCAATACGAGGCGGAACTCGAGACCGCAATTGTGAATCTTCGGACTTCAAAGATTCAACTTATGCAATTGATCGACGAACGCTCGCCTGTGGACAAGTTCGATGTAGCGGGACGCTTCGACTGGAGCGATGCGCTGCAATCGCTCGACGATTACCACAAGATTGCAATCGACAATCGGCCCGACCTCAGAGCAGCCATGGAGTCCGTCGAACAGACAAGAACAAATTACAAGTTGGCTGTTTCCAATGGTTCGACGGACCCAACATTCAGCACCTGGTATTCCTACAATCCGGCGTTCAACAACGCCTTCGGCCGCTACACGCTTGGCGCCAGCGTGAACATTCCATTGCGCATCTTCGATCGCAATCAGGGAGAAAAGGCGCGCACATTGCTCGACATCGATCGCAGCAAGAAGACCGCGGATGCCGCGCAGGCACAGGTGTTCAGCGACGTTGACTCTTCTTACGAACAGATGCGGAGCAGTATCGCGCTGCTGAAGCCGTACAAGGAGGAATACCGGGATCAGGCCACTTACGTTCGCGATACCGTGACCTATTCCTATCAAAATGGAGGCGCTTCCTTGATGGACTTTCTGAATGCGCAGAGCGACTACCGCATCGTGCAACTCGCGTATCTGCAATTGATCGGATCGTATCTTATGGCCGCCGGCCAAATGAATCTTGCCTTGGGGCGCGAGGTGTTCGATGACAACTAAACTCCTTCTTACGATTTCATTTTGCCTTGTAGCCTGCGCATCCGTTGTAGCGTGCAAGAAAGACTTCTCTCCGGCCGACGGCGCTCCGCCAGACCCTCAAGTTGCGCAGACCGGAGACATGAGCCTTGTGTCCGTCGACAAACCCGACCAGTTTCCGCTGGTGGCCGCGGAGCAACATGAAGCGCCAGCCGAGTTGAAGGTTACGGGCGCGGTCTTCCCGGACATCGCGCGGCAAATCCCTGTCATCTCGTTGGCCAACGGCCGCGTAGTGGACATCAAGGCGCGCCTTGGCGATTTTGTCAGAAAAGGCGATCTGCTGATCAAGGTGCAGAGCCCGGATGTCGCAGGGGCCTTCGATGTCTATCAGAAAGCCTTCAACGATGAAAGGCTGGCGAACAAGGCCTATATCCGGTCTCAAGCGCTCTACGAACATGGAGCGATTCCCCAGTCGGCGCTTGAGCAGGCAGAGGACACTGAGAAGGACGCGCAGGCCGATCTCACTGCCGCCGAGGAGCAGTTGAAGACTCTTGGCGTAGACAAGAACCACCCCAGCGCCGTGGTCAACGTGAATGCGCCGATCTCGGGCGTGATCGTTGCGCAAAATGTCACACAGGCTGCGGCCGCGGGCGTAAGCCTATCCGGTTCCGCGACGGCCTTCACCATCGCGGACCTCTCTTCCGTTTGGATCGTCTGCGACGTCTACGAAAACGACATTCCCATGGTCACACTCGGACAGTCTGCGCAGATTCGAATCAACGCCTATCCAGACCGGATTCTCAAAGGACGCGTAAGCGACATCGGCCCGGTTCTCGACCCGAATATTCGCACGGCGAAAGTGCGCATCGAGATCCAGAATCCCGGCATTCTGAAATTGGGCATGTTTGTCACGGCCACGTTTGAGGGCAAAACGAAGGAGGTTCACCCCGTAGTGCCTGCGCCCGCGGTGCTGCATCTTCACGATCGCGATTGGGTGTTTGTGCCGGCAGGAGACAAGCGGTTCAGGCGAGTTGAAGTCCATCCCGGCAACATGCTGCCTGGCAACATGCAAGAATTGCTCTCCGGTATCGCACCTGGCCAGCAGGTGGTCTCGAACGTGCTTCAGTTGGAAGCCGCATTGGAGGCGCAATGATTCAGAAGCTGGTCGACTTTGCGCTCAAGAACCGATTCCTGATTCTTGCGGCAGTGGTCATGCTGCTGATCTGGGGAGCCATCTCGTTCCACAATCTTCCCATCGATGCATATCCCGATGTCGCCGACAATTACGTCAACATCATCACCCAGTGGCCCGGGCACTCGGCCGAGGATATCGAAAAGCAGATCACCGTGCCGACCGAGATTCAAATGGCCGGCATTCCCGACATGAAGAACCTGCGCTCCTTCAGTTTGGCGGGCATTTCGAGCCTCATCATGAATTTCACCGACTCCTCGGACAATAGCTGGAATCGTGAACGAGTCCTTGAGCGGCTGAGCATGGTGACGCTGCCCGCCGGACTTGTGCCGCAGTTGCAGACGGACTGGAGTCCGGCCGGCCAGATTTACTGGTACACCATCGAGAGCAAGAATCCCGCAATCGATGTGATGGAGCAGAAATCGCTTGAAGACTGGACACTGGAGAAGCAGTTCAAGAATGTTCCTGGCATCGTCGATGTAGCGAGCTTCGGCGGCTTGACCAAGGAATATCAGATAAGACTTGATCCGGATAAGCTGATTAGCTACGGCTTGAGCATCGCCCAGGTTGAGCAGCAACTGCAAAACAACAACACCAACGCAGGCGGAAGCTTTATTGTGGCGGGCGCACAGCAAATCAATGTGCAGGCGCAGGGGCTCTATGAGAATGTCGAGCAGATTGAAAACACGCTGCTGAAGACGCAGACCGGCACTCCTATCCACATCAGGGATATCGCGGAGGTGGATCAGGGACCCAAGATCAGGCTTGGTCAGATTTCCAAGACCTATCGAAGCGCAGATGGAAGGCTGATCGACAATCCTGATGTTGTGGAAGGCACACTGCTATTGCAGAAGGGCGCGGATGCGGACCCAGCTCTCAAGGGCGTTGAGGCCCAGGTCAAGGAGATCAACGATCATATTCTGCCCAAGGGTGTAAAAGTCATCCCCTTCATGGATCGCAGCGATCTGGTCCATCTGACGACCCATACCGTGCTCCATAATCTGACCGAGGGGATCGTCCTCGTCGCAATCGTCCTGATCTTTTTTTTGGGAAATGTACGCGGCGCTATCATCGTCGCTCTCACAATTCCTTTCGCCCTTCTATTCGCATCCATCTGTCTTGACCTGAACCACATTCCGGCAAATCTTCTTTCGCTTGGCGCACTCGATTTTGGGATGGTGGTCGATGGCGCAGTCGTCATGGTAGAGAACATCGTGCGCCACCTCTCACGGAAGGACGATACCCACACGCCGCAGCAGAAGATCAAAGAGGCCGCGCACGAGGTTCAGCGCCCTGTCTTCTATGCCATCGCCATCATCATTACTGCATACCTTCCCATCTTCACCTTGCAGTCGGTTGAGGGCCGACTCTTCAAGCCGCTGGCATGGACGGTTGCGTTCGCCTTGCTCGGCGCGCTCATCTTCTCCGTTGTCGCGGCTCCTGTGTTGTCAAGCTTGCTGTTCAGAAAAGGTGCGAAGGAGTGGCGTAACCCGATCATGGAATTCCTCGTGGCGCGGTACAGGAATGGCGTCCGATGGGCCATTCATCATCGCGGCACCACGGTGAGTGTCAGCGTGGCAGCAATCGCACTGTCGATCTTTGTCCTGGCCACTGTGATCGGTTCCGAGTTTCTGCCTCATCTGGATGAGGGAGCCCTCTGGGTTCGAGGCACTCTGGCTCCATCAACCGGGCCAGATGAAAGCCTGGCCATCTCCAACAAGGCGCGCATCGCGCTGGCGAGCTTTCCTGAAGTGACCCAGGTCGTGGATCAGATCGGCCGTCCCGATGATGGGACTGACTGGACCGGGTTCTTCGACACGGAGTACTTCGTCGATTTGAAGCCGAAGGATCAGTGGCGTCCGGTCTTTCATCAAGACAAGGATGCGCTGATCGCATCGATGAATCTGCAACTGGAGAAGATACCCGGCGTCATCTGGGGTTTTTCGCAGCCGATCGAAGACAACATGGAAGAAGCCGTCAGCGGCGTGAAGGGCGAGTTGTCGGTCAAGATCTATGGAGACGACTTCAAGACCCTTGAGGAAAAGGGCAACGAGGTAGTGACTGCCATGAGCAAGGTCCCGGGCGTCGCGGATCTTGGGTTGTTCCGCATCATTGGTCAGCCCAATCTGACATTCACGGTCGATCGTGAAGCAGCTGCGCGATTTGGCATCAATGTCGCCGATATTCAGGATGCTATTCAAACCGCGGTTGGCGGGAATGTGCTCAGCGAGGTTCTGAAAGGGGAAGCGAAGTATGACCTTGTCCTGCGTTACAAGAAGCCCTATCGGGACACCAAAGAGGCAATTGAGAATGTGCGTCTGCTGTCTCCTTCAGGAGAAAGGGTCTCGCTCGGGCAACTCACGACAGTTGGCACGACGGACGGTGCGGAAGAGATCTATCGCGAGCACGAAGAGCGCTACATTCCCATCAAATACAGCGTGCGTGGACGCGATCTCGGAGGAACAGTCGAAGACGCAATTGCCACGGTGAGCAAGACGGTTCCTTTGCCCAAGGGGTACCACTTCGTGTGGGCGGGCGAATACGAGAGCAAGCAAAGAGCCGACAGGCGGCTGGCCATGATTGTGCCGCTGACGGTTATCCTCATTGCCATTATTCTCTACACCATGTTCAAGTCCTTCAAGTGGGCCGGGCTGATCCTGGTCAATGTCGCACTTGCGCCTGTGGGGGGAGCGCTGGCGCTGTTAGTCACCCATACCAACATTAGTGTCTCCTCCAGTGTGGGGTTCCTGGCTTTGTTCGGCGTATCGGTGCAGACCGGCGTGATCATGCTGGAGTACATCAACCAATTGCGCGCAGGGGGGCACATGATTGAGTCCGCTGCGATTGAAGGCGCAGTCTTGCGCCTCCGCCCCATCATGATGACCATGCTGGTGGCGACTCTTGGTCTTTTGCCTGCGTCCCTTTCGCATGGTATCGGATCCGACTCGCAGCGCCCGTTTGCCATTGTGATTGTGGGCGGACTGATGGTCGATCTGGTCATGAGCATCTTCCTGCTCCCAACGCTCTATGTGTGGATTGCGAGAGAAGGCGACGTTTTGCCCGCCGCCGAACCGGAGTGGGCGAGCGAATGAAAGATGCAGGCGCAGCCAATCCGCTTCAACAGTTTGGCTCTACTTGCGAACCTTCTCGTTTGAGGTTCGCGGGAAGCAACGGACCTAGGTGGAAATGGGTTGGCTTACCTCCATCCTCCTTCCTGTCGATCTGCATCGAGACTTGTCAGGCAAACACGCTGGATCGGTGAGGTATATGGCGGCACCCATATCCGGGAGCAGAAAAGTTCGGACTCGAAATGCGCATGCGTTGTTTCTTCGTTTGCTCAATGACGCCGGACTGGGGTTGACCATTGCCTGCGTTCTTTTGTTGCTTGCAATGGTTTTCTGGGAACTGTATTACGAATTGTCTCGACGGTAGGTGTCGGTATGGTGGCGGCCGGTACTGGACTTTCATCTCATGGGAAGTTGGTTGGCTGCATCGGCCGTTCCCTGTCCCGCTGCCGGGGCAGAGCAAGCAGTCTTGAGTGTTTTTGGCAATTCAGAAAGTGGGGCGCAATGACGAAGGCTGAGGTTCGTGCACTGATTCAGCAGGAGGGTATCATTCCTTGTGTGCGTGTTGCATCCAAGGAAGATGCGCAGTTCGCAGCGGAGACAGTGAATGCGGCAGGAATCCCTATTGGGGTGGTGGCTGGTTCGCCGATTGCTCTGGCGGTGCTGCTTTCACTCTTCTCAGGAGGCGGGCCAGTTTTTCGCACGCCTCAGCCTGCATCACGGTAGAGGTACGGTGCGTCTCCCGCCAAGGTGCTCCAGTTGAACAAAAGTGTCCTCTGCTTTGAGCTGCCTCAGTTGCTCCTCGAACTGGGGAGCAAGCAGGTCGAGCAAATCCGCATTGAGAGTTGCAAACGCCGCTATTGCATCCGTTGCGCGAAAGGTGATCGCATTGTGCGAGGCGCCACAAACCGCCTCGCAACCAAAGTGCCGCTCGCGAAGCTCGCTTGGTCCCTGACGGAAAGTTAATAACAGGCTCCAGCGACTGCCCCGCATATATTGATCCCATATAAATGAAGCATTTACCGAAAATTTACAAACGGCGGCTAGCATTGGTTTCGCCTACCCGTTCACAGGCGATCAGGATCGAAATACACATGATAACGGGCATCCTCTCGCCTCGCCACGCAGTAGAAAGCAATCGTTCTCGCTCGTCGGACTCCTCCCCACACTGTCGCGCGTGTGCGGAATAGCCGGGAAAGAATAAGGACAAACGCATGAGGAAGATCTCGCTATTCGTGTCGGCGATTTTGCTGACCTTCGCAATCTCCGGCTGTGGGAGCAGCAAATCGGCAACCGTCACTCCCACTCCGCCGGTTGTCACCCCTCCGCTGCCAGAGAGCGTTAGCGTGGCGCCGGCGTCCGGAATGCAGGGCCAGTCGGTTCCGGTCACCGTCACCGGACTGAACACAACCTTCACGCCGGGCTTGACCACGGCGACCTTTCCGGCCGGTTCCGGCATTACGGTCAGCAAATTCACTGTCACGAGTGTGACGACAGCGACTGCAACTCTGACCATCGCTCCTACGGCAACTGTCCAAACGAACATCATGACGGTTGGCTCCGGCTCCGAGACGGAAACCACATCCTTTAGCGTAGGTGTGGTCACGCAGGCCCCTACGGTATCTTTCGGCTCGACCTCACCGGCGTACCACAGCGTCAGTTCCATGACGGCGATGACGGCGGCACAAAAGCTTGCCGCGCTGCAGGCCAAAGTGAAGTACGTGTTTGTAATCTTCCAGGAGAACAGCTCCTACGATCATTACTTCGGCAGCTTCCCCGGAGCCAACGGGCTCTTCTCCACATACCCCG
>Ga0181520_10001203_pt1 | contig 53585 bp, 46 predicted proteins | sample PEATcosm2014_Bin_29_FD_132451 | JGI IMG/M metagenome (GOLD analysis project Ga0181520, IMG submission 132451) | Peatland microbial communities from MTU Mesocosm Facility, Houghton, MI, USA - PEATcosm2014_Bin02_30_metaG | ecosystem: Environmental > Terrestrial > Soil > Wetlands > Peat | place... | reverse complement strand
GAGTTCACTGTTCCGGTAGATTCTGTAATTAACTGATTCTATTGGAGCGGGAGACCGGGATCGAACCGGCGACATTCAGCTTGGGAAGCTGACGTTCTGCCACTGAACTACTCCCGCCCTTTAACATCAATCATTTACGCGATTGACCGTTGCTTACCAGCCATATTGCTACCAGTTCAGAAGAAAGCAGGGACCCCCTACGGACCCCAATTTCCCCTTCCGGCGCGAACACGATTGCGTACTGGCAAGTAAAAATCGGGCGAAAAACCCACCTCAAAAAGTATCTCCCACGCCACTGGAAATAGCAATTTTTTCGTCGCAAAGGTCAGCGGAAGGCCGAAGCTGGAACTCGCATGATCGAGGAATTACCGCGGCGCTCAACCATCTCCCTTGCTTATCAAGCATTCGTATCGGCTTGGCTTGCCTTCTTCCCATCGGCCTCGACAACTTTGCTCTTTTCCTTGGCCTTCAGCTGAGACCGGTTGTAGGCGATCGCGGTCTTCACTAGCCGGCTTAGCGCGGCCTCGTCCGGCCGGTCATTCTCGAAGATGTCGATCGCGCGCCATTCCTTCCCGTCGAGACCGGCGTTGAATAGATGGCCGGGGTCAGCGAAGTGGGCTCCCTTCGAGAAGGTCCACTTCACCTTGCCGCAGTGTGCGTTGGCTAGGGAGACCATCCCATCGCAGTACCAGACGGGCGATCCCATCCACTTCCAATCCTCGATGACAGTTGGGTCGGCCTCCAGCATGATGTGCCGGATTGTAGCGAGCACATTGCCCCGCCAGTCGGGGATGCCAGCGATGAGCCGATCTATCTTCCCGGATGGCTGCTCCGAGGGCTTTATGCGACCCCTCGGAGTTTCAGCGGTTGCACCGGTACCCTTTGCTTTCGCCTTCCGGGGAGGTTGCCGTCTCGTCCCCGCGTGCTCCCTCGAGATGCGCCCTGCTTTATCTGCGATCTGTATCGGCATAATTCTCCCCCTTATACCCAATGCTCGCTGCTCTCGTGGTTACGCCGGCCCTGTTTGTCGCTGGAAAAAGGGTGCCGATGGTTCGGCTCTCCGGCCGAAGCGCCCACGATGCCACAGTAAAACCAGTGATGATGAGAGGGGCGAGGACATGAAAGCCGTAAGCTCCGTAGCCGTTGACCGCGGCGACGGATGCGACCGCGCCCGTCAAGTCAAAGAAGATGCCGGCATACGCCCATTCCTTGAGCCGAGGAAATCGCGGCACGAGGATGGCAATGGCTCCAAGTACCTTCCAAAATCCCAGAATGGCGAAGAAGTACATTGGGTAGCCAAGTTCGGGCACGACGCCATGGGGGTTGGCCTGATATTGCCATATCTGCGCGCAGCCGCCGCCTCCGATAAAAAACGCGACGAGTGCAGTCATAGTCCAGTACAGAATGTTTTTTGTTTTCATGATCAGTTCAACCTCCCGATGACACGCTCCAGGTTGCCGATGAAATTCTGCCATCCGTATTTTGCGCCTTTATAGCTGGCGCTTTCTTCCGACGGGAAGCCTGAATGCTCCATGCGGAGATGCGTGCCGTCCTCGGTCGGCGTCAATGTCCAAGTGACAACGCTCTCCAATCCCATAGAACTCCAGCCATATGAAAGCCGTGATTTCGGTTCGACCACCAGGACCTCACTGTCTATAACTCCATTCCAGTTCGGCACGGGCGTGGAGCGGAACTGGAACCGGTGGCCCACGACCGGCCGGAAATCATTCTTCATCAACCACTCGTCGATCAACTGGCCTTCAGTGAGGGCTCGCCACACCTTCTCTTGCGGATGAGGCAATTCGCGCTCAATGGTGAGAGTGCGGGTCATTGCGGCAATTGCAGTCATTTGTCCATCCTATTCAGCAGGTTTTCGAGTTGATCAAATCGTTCGCGCCAAAAGGCGCCGTAGAGATTGAGCCAATCCACCATCGGCTTCAGAGCGTCGGGCTGCGCTCGATAGTGATTCTCGCGTCCCTCGCGGCGATGCCCTACCAGCTTGGCCCGCTTTAGCACGGTGAGGTGCTTGGAGACAGCAGGCTGCGATACGCCAGCATAGCGAGTCAATGCATGTACGGTCTGTTCGCCCTGCCGGGTTAACTCCTCGAAAATTGCCCTGCGAGTTGGATCGGCGAGAGCACGGAAGACGTAATTGGCATCGGCCAGCTTCATGATTAAACCATAACCATTTGGTTATGGTTTGTCAAGAGTAATCTGACATATCTCCAGATGCGGCCCTGGGCAGTTTCGACTCCTCAGTGAGAAAAAATATGCCAATTCATTCCGATCTTCCCGCTGCATCACCAATCGAGAAAACCCATCTCATCCACCCAACGTCACTACACCGCCATCGCCATCCACTGTGATAAGTTCTCCGCTGTGGATGCGGTGGGTGGCCACGCCGGTGCCCAGCACCGCAGGCACGCCGTATTCACGCGCCACAATCGAGCTGTGACTCAACGCGCCGCCCACATCCGTCACGATGCCCGCGGCCAGCGCGAAGAGCGGCGTCCAGGCCGGAGTAGTGATTTTGGCGACGAGAATATCGCCCGGCTTCATTTGGTCGAACTCTTCGGGACCGTGAATCACGCAGGCTGGGCCGGTCACCTTGCCGGGGCTGGCGGCAAATCCTTTGATCGCGCCGCCTGCCTTCTGATCGCTGCGCGCGGGCATCCAACGGCTAAGATCAAGACCCAAGACCCGGGCGCCGCCCTTCAAAGGCAACACGACAGGCGGCGTAACAGCATACTCCCGCCGCCTGGTCTCGCGCCGTTCCGCTATCTCTTGACGATAATCTTCCACGGGCTGACCGGCATCGAGCAAGCGCGCAGCCGCCTCCAACTCTTCCCACTTTAGCCAAAAAACCTCGTCGGGTTCCGCAATTACGCCCGCGGCAGCCATCCGGCGTCCCGTCTCGCACAAGATACGGCGCAGCACCGGCCATCCCAGGCCGACATCGGCGAGTGAGTCCTCGCGCAGCGGCGCCGAGCGTTGCGCCCAGCCGAGTACGCCTCTGAACAAGCGCAAACGCAACCCGCGCAGGCGTGCGAGCAACGATGTGGCGGCCTCTACCCGCGCCGCCGCCGCCGTCGCCTGCCGCTCGTACGGATTGCGGCCTTGGCCGGCAATAAAATACCGGAGCGTTTCGAGCAATTGCTCTGGCTTCTCTGCCGGAAGGCTCTTGGCGAAATCCAAGTCGTAGACGACATGACCGAAACAATTCAGATGTTCCCCAAGGCGTGCGGTGAATTCACCCCAGCTTTCCCCTCCGGCTATGGGCGTCGATTGCTCTGCGTATGCCGCCGCAATCTCCTTACTGCTCGTCCGGGCAAGATATCCGGCGAGCTTGTCGTCGCCGCGTGCCCACATGGCCAGATCGTAAAGCGACTTCTCGGCCAGTATCGGCGCGCTATCAAAACCCAATAGAAACGTCAGCGCGGGCGGGTCGCTCCTGCGCTTGACGAGGCCGTTGTACACGTTTGTAAAAGTGGCTTCGCTGAGATTCACAACTGCGAGAACAGCCTGGACGCTCACATAGTAGCTTGCCGCCGCCGACACGATCTGGTGCGCGCCGGCGAGCAATTCCAGCGTGGGCATCGCGGCCAGCTCGCGCGCTGTCCATTCCGCTGCAACCTCCGCATAGCGTGGGCGGGTTTCATCGGCCCACAGCGCTCGCCCTGTGCGCAGCAACCTGGCCATGCTGCGTCCATGCATCATCATGGTGAATAACAACCCAGTCATTTGCCGCGCATTCAACGCAATTTCGTAATATACATAGCCGTTGATCGTCAGAAGCGGAAACGAATAGCGCCGGGGATCCATCATCTGCGCCATCATTTTCTGCGTCTCTTCGTTCCACTGCGGCAATGCAAGCGTCGCGAACAGTGGCGAGAGTGGCTCGGGAAGCAATTCGGCCACGCTTTGTCGAAAGTATTTGGCTCCTGCTCGCGGTATCTTCCATTCGAGCGCCGCGTGTGCTTCGGGCAGCGCGGTCACTGGCCGTGCCTGCAAAATGAATATCCGCCCATCGCACATGGCCCATTCAATGTCCATCGGCTGGCCGTAGAGCTGCTCAATCCTGGCTCCCAGCCGCGCCAGTTCCGCGGCTTGCGCCGGCTCCAGAGCCCCTCGTTGGCGCTTGCCCTCCGGGACTGCCTCTTCTCGCGTACCCGACTCCAGGCGCACCGTCATGACTTCTTTGTTGGCTATTTCCTGGGACACAATCGTACCCGTCTGTTTGTTGACGACAATCGTGTCCGGCGTAACCCGGCCGCTGACGATCGTTTCCCCCAAACCCCATGCCGCATTGATCATCACTTCGTCGCGCGCGCCCGTCAGCGGATTCACCGTAAAAAGCACGCCCGCCACATCGGCCGCAACAAGTTGCTGCACGACCACGGCGATGCTCACCTCCTCTGGCCGGATCCCTTGTCGCTGGCGGTAGCCGATCGCGCGCCCCGTCCATAGCGACGCCCAGCACCGCTTGACTGCATGGATCACTTCATCGCCGCCGCGCACGTTGAGGTAGGTTTCCAGTTGGCCCGCGAAGGACATATCGGGCAAATCTTCCGCCGTCGCCGATGAGCGCACCGCCACCGCGGCATCGACGCCCAGGTTGGCGTACCACTGCCGTATCATCGCGGCGATCTCGCCTGGTATCGTGCCTTGGACGATGAGCGATTGGATCTGCTCCGCCGCGCGCTCGAGAGTAGCGGGAACGTTGGACTTTGCCTCTGCCACGGCAGACAGAATCCCGTCTCTTAGATTGTTCTCTGCCACAAAACGGTCATAGGCGCCTGTGGTGATGTGGAAGCCGGGAGGCACGGGCAGGCCGGCCGCCACCATGCGCGCAAGCGATGCGCCCTTGCCGCCCACCCGTTCGAGTGTCGCCTGGGGGCTATCCAAATTGAGTAGAAATGGACTTGCTTGAGGTGAAGTCATCATTGGTTTCGATCCTTCCAATGCCTGCCTCCCGAGCGCAGCCGAATCTTCGGTTTGTTGCGGACTAAAGACAGTTCGGTGTTAATCCGCTCGACTTTTGGAACCGTCATTTCAAATAGGCGCGCACCAGATCAATCAGATCCTCAGCCAATTCCGGAGCAATCTGCTCCTTGGATCCAGCGGTGAGATGAAAACGAATGTGATCCTCCAGTACCTCGCCCATCAGACTGTTGACGGCGCCACGCACCGCGGCCAGCAACATGAGTTGACTCCCGCAGTCCTCGTCGGCTGTCAAGGCACGCTCCAAGGCGTCCAACTGGCCTCGGAGCCTGCGCACTCGCTACACCAACTTCAGTTTCTCCCGGTCGTGCTGGGACATGGCAATTCCCCTCCGAAATACTTACTGCTGGTAGAGTATATACCCGGTGGGGGTATCACGCAGAAGCGCTAAGAATAAGTTGCTTGAGGTCAATGGGTGACATCCAATATAGGATACTGAATCTGATTTATCGAGGATGCCTCCGGACAGCCAATGAAGCGGAACTAATCGAACTGATGGCAACCCGGCAAAGTTCCCCGCGAGGTTCACTGCTTCTGCTCAGGAAACTCCGTGAGACTCAAGATATTCCCGTCGGGATCCTTGAACCAGGCGACTTTCGCGCCGTAAGGTGAAAGCCAGATGCCCAGATCATTCTGGTCCATACCGTCAAAGCGTTCAAAGCGAACTCCGGCTTGTTCGAGATTCTTAACAGTTGCCGTGATCTCCGGGACCTGCCAACCCAAAACCGTGCCGTGGGCTGGCGGGAGTTCTTTCGCCATGCCGAGGCGCAGCATGATGCCATTCGCCTCAAAGACCAGCGCGAACGGCGGATCTTCCGAAACCAGACGCAGGCCAAGAGTATCCCGATAGAATGCTTTCGCGCGGGATACGTCGACGATGGTGACAAAGCCGATGATGTTGTATTTGCCGAGTTCTGACATACGACTATGATGAGCCGATTTTTTGTTTGTCGCAAGAGTGCTTTTACGACATAATATATCTCTAATGCGACAAAAAAACGCTTTGACAGAGTTCGATCCAAAGCGGGGCATATCCATTGCGACCCTCGCCCATGAATACCCGTCTTGCTTTCAGGTGCCGGAGCACGCGCACGGGTCGGATCAACTGATCTACGCGATCAGTGGCATTATGGAGGTCTCTTCCGATCAGAGCGTGTGGTTGATCCCGCCGCATTTTGCATTGTGGATTCCAGCTGGAACTCAGCATCGTATTCATATGCCTGGTCCTGTTTCGATGCGCACGCTTTACCTGCGGGGAGGCTTGAGCGCAAGATCGGAGCTGCTCTGCGCTGTGCTGCACGTAACTCCGCTGCTGCGAGAACTCATCATCGAAACCGTATGTGCCGGTCAGCTTCGCATACGGAATCGCTATGAATGTGCCCTCCGCGACCTGCTTATTACCCAGATTAAAAAGGCCACGCCTGTTCCCACCTTTGTGACTCTGCCACGAGAAGAGAGAGCATTTGCGGTAGCTCAGGCAATCTTGCGGAATCCCGCCGAATCGAGGACGATGGCGATTCTATGTGCGAAGGCGGGCGTAAGCGTCAGGACTATTGAGAGAACATTTCGTAATGAGGTTGGCGCCAGCTTTGAGATGTGGCGGCGACAGGTCCGGTTAATGAAAGCCGTGGAGTTATTGGTCTCAGGATGTTCGGTAAAGGAAGTTGCCTACAAAGTCGGTTATTGTCAGTCGAGTTCCTTCGTCGAAACCTTCCGCCGGACATTTGGAAAAACTCCGAAGGCGTGGATCTCAGAATTGACTCGCGCACAACGGTCCACTTAATCGTGCTTTTTTTCACAAGGATTCCGGATTAGCTTCACGGATAATCCCGTACAAGATTGAAGCAGATCTGAGATTCACTTTACTTCTTTGGCGAATAAGCCTACTCCGCTAGATATTGAAGAGCAGATGCTCCAGCACTGGACCAAGCGTCAACACAGGAAGATAGCTCAATGCCGTCACAATGATCAGGAATGTTGTTAGCAATACGCCAAATGTGAATGTATCGGTTCGCAGAGTTCCTCGGGATTGAGGCCTTCCCTTTTGCCGTGCGAACATGCCGGCAAACATCAGCGCTGGAATAGCGAGGCCAAATCGTCCCGCCAACATGGCGATTGCCGTCAGGATGTTATAGAAGGGCGTATTGGCGTTGAGACCGGCGAAAGCCTGGCCATTATTGGCGAATGAGGAAGCAAAGCCGAAAAGTATCTCCGTGAGTCCATGCGGGCCGGAGTTAGTAGTCAAACCAGCGAGTCCGGCTTTGGCGCCGATGGCAATCGCGGTCAGTATCAGGATCGTGACCGGGCCGGTGAGAGCGTAGAGCACGATCATTTTGTTTTCGTTCGGTCCAATCTGCTTGCCGAGGTATTCGGGCGTGCGTCCGATCATCAGCCCGGCCAGAAACACGGCGATGGCTGCGGTCATGATCATGCTGAAGATCCCGGTGCCCAAGCCGCCGAAGATCACCTCTCCCAGAAGAAGATTGACTAACAGAACCAAGCCGCCCAGAGATGTGAAGCTGTCATCCGCTGCATTGGCCGAGCCCGTCGCGGTATTCGAGGTCACAACGCCTGCAAGCGCCGTGCCTCCAATCCCGAACCGTACTTCCTTCCCCTCCATGTTGCCCCCGGACTGAAGCCAGCCTGACCGGGAATCAGCTCCTCTGGTAGCATCTGTATGGATAAGCGGGTTACTTTGCTGCTCGCTCAAATGCAAGGCATACAATCCACCGATGAAAAGAATTAGCATAACCCAATACAGAAGCCAGCCCTGGCGCTGATATCCAACCATTCTGCCAAAGGTATTGGTCAGCGCCGCGGGCAAAAGAACTATCGATAGCAGCTCCAGGAAGTTAGTGAGCGGTGCGGGATTCTCGTATGGGTGAGCGCCATTGGCATTGAAGAAGCCTCCGCCATTGGTGCCTAGGTTTTTGATGATCTCCAGCGCTGCAACCGGTCCTTGCGGAATAATCTGCGTTGTTCCTTCCAGCGCATGGGCCACTGTATACGGATGGAAGTTCATCGGAACGCCTTGACCGGCCAGCAGCAACGATCCCACCAGTGCGCCGGGGAGAAGAATCCACAGCAACCCGCGGGTCAAATCGACCCAGAAATTTCCCAGCGTGGCGCAGGACTCGCGCGATAGCCCACGGATGAAGGCAATGCCCACGGCCAGCCCCGAGGCTCCGGCCAGAAAATTCTGCGTACACAGGCCGACCATCTGGCTAAAGTAGCTCATGGTGTTTTCGCCTGCATAGGCCTGCCATGTGGTGGTGGTGGCAAAACTGATCGCGGTATTGAAAGACAGGTCTGAAGTGAGCGGCGTGGTTTGATAGGCAGGAAAGAACCAGGGCAGGATTCGCTGTGAGCGCAGCAGACAGTAGAGCAGCAGTGTCCCAACCAAGCTGAAGACCACGAAACAAATCAGGTATCGGCCGGCACTCATCTCTTCCGCCGCGTCAACTCCCGCGAGGCGATAGAGCCATCGCTCCACAGGAATGCATAATCGGTCCAAGGCTGTTCTTTGCCCGGCAAAGACCCGGTGCATATAGCCACCCAGAGGCCGCACGCAAGCGGTGACGATCACCACAAACAGCACGTATTGAGCTGCGCTGTACAGATTCATTGCAATGCCGGGGCGCAAGATTTCACCCTTGGCGAATCGACTCCAGTCTTTCACTGACGCCATAAAGATGTTTATAAATTTATGTAAGAAATTGATAGGCACGGATACTTCATCTCGCCCTGAAGAGAAGAACCGGCACACTGACACTGTGCTGTACTCGACTAGCTGTTGTACCCAGGAATATGTTGCCGAGCAAACGGTGTCCATGTGTGCTCATGGCTACCAGGTCGCAAGGATTCTGCCGAATCCATTTGATGATTTCCTTGTACGGCACGCCGTAAGCCAGCTCGATCGCAGCAGGAATGCCCAAGGATTGAAACTCCTTTTGGACGGTCTTCAAATACGCGGTGTCTTCGGTGATTTCTGGACTAACCGCATCTTCACCATAGGTTCTGGCAGCCCATCCATCGGCCACGTGAAGCAGCACTAAACGGCTCTGCGCGAGCTGCGCAAGTTGCTTGACGTGATCGATAATCGTCCGGTCGGTAGGCGTGCAATCCAGCGTTAGCAGAATGGTGTTGTACATGGTTGTTCCGTTTCTGTGGTCCTTTTCACTAGGCGTCATCCGCCGATGATAACTTGCCACGCAGCTTTCAGAGAGTCGGGAAGGCCGTAGATGTCCAGCACGGTGATCAGGATAGCACTGCCCCACCCTGCCATCAGCAGAAACCAGCCGTTCTTCCATCTCCCCATTCGTCTGCGGGAACTTGTAAATTGCAAGAGCGGGAAGATGGCGAATGGCAGTTGCAAAGCCAGCACCACTTGACTGAGGGTTAGCAGATCGGTAACGCTGCTGTCGCCGCGCACACCGATAATGAAGACGGCTGGCAGAATAGCCAATGTGCGGGTAATGAGTCGCCGTACCCAGGGCAGGATTCGCCAATGCATGAATCCTTCCATCACAACTTGCCCGGCGAGAGTGCCGGTGATGGTGCTGCTCTGGCCGCTTGCCAGCAGCGCCACTGCAAACAGCGTGCTCGCAACCGTAGCCCCCAACAACGGCGCCAGAGTCAGGTAAGCAACACGAATCCAATCGCTGTCTGCACTGAATCTGACCACCAGTCCGCCCGGCGCGGTAACGCTCTCTTTTCCGAAGAACACCATCGCCGCGAGTACCAGGATCGCCGCATTGACGAAGAACGCAATGGTCAGAGCCACGACTGAGTCAACGGTGTTAAAGCGAATCGCGCTGCGAATTGACGGTTCGTCCTGTTGGAACTTGCGGGTTTGCACCAGAGCCGAATGCAAATACAGGTTGTGGGGCATTACGGTTGCGCCGATGATGCCAATGGCGAGGTATAAGAGCCCGGCTTGACGGATGTGCGGCGAAATCAATGCCCGCCCCATCTCCAGAAAACTCGGTTGAGTCTGGGGCAGAATGAAAATTTCTATAAAGTAGCACACACTGATGGTCGCGACCAGCAACAAGACAAGAGCCTCGATGGTGCGCATCCCAAACCTCTGCAAGCCCAAAAGCAGCAGCACGTCCAAGCCGGTGAGGATGACCGCCCATAGCAGGGGAATATGGAACAGCAAGTTGAGCGCTACAGCACTTCCCAGCACTTCGGCCAAGTCACAGGCGGCAATGGCGACTTCGCTCATCAACCAGTTGGGCCAGCGGCTCCACTTGGGATACCAGTCGCGGCAGCATTGCGCAAGATCCTTACCGGTCACCACCCCCAATCGGGCGGAGATGACCTGCATAAAGATCGCCATCAAGCTGGCTAACCCCACCACCCATAAGAGCCCATACTTGAACTGAGCTCCACCTTGCAGGTCTGTCCCCCAGTTGCCGGGGTCCATGTAGCCAACGCTAACCAGAATCGCCGGCCCAACAAATGCCCGCCACTTCTTCCAGAAGCCCTCCTGGTGATGCGGCACCTCGACTGAGCCATGCACGTTCTCCAGAGACACCTGGCTGCTTGCTGCCGACCCGGCGCAGTCTATTCGAGATTTGACTTCTTTCCCTTCTTGTCTATCTTCTCTGCTCATCTGCATCTTCCTGAAGAATGATCTACGCAGTTGCCAATCAGAATTCGATTCTACCCGAAAGGCAATCATACGAGGTCAGCTATCGCCGCCGATCTCATGTCCACTGAGTCGGTCCGAATCACTGACAGACTCGAAGTTGGCTGTCAATCGCGGTAGCAGCCCATACCGCCTTCATGCCCAACTCCGCACGAAACCAGCCAGCGATTCACCCAAGGGGGCGACGGCTCTCCGCCGCCGGTGCCATGCCAACCAGAGAAGTATCCGGAAAAGAAGCATCTCCGCAACAACGCTCGCGGTGTTACTCTGCTTGCATGGTTTGAGAGTAATTCCTGGAGTAAGTCATGGACATTGAAATCGTAGTCATTGGTGAATCCAGTAAGTGGGTTTTGAGTCACTCTCGCGTCCGCATCGGGCAGGATTCGAGATGTGAGGTGAACTTGCCACCCGGCAGGTATCCCGCCGTCTCCGCCGAACACGTGGCGCTGGAGCAGGTGAATGGATCGGTCATTCTCGTCAAGGATGACCAAGCGCGCGGAGAAACATTTCTGAATGGCCATCCTGCCAGCGACGGCGCCTTGGTGCGCTCGGGCGACATTCTTCGCCTCGGCGCCGGAGGGCCGGAACTCCGCATTCGCCTGCTGGAGCGGGAGGCCTACACACTGCCCGCGGAACGTGAGCCGACCCGCGTGATCGCTCAGCCTGCTGCGACGACGCATGACCCGACCCGCGTGATCCATGCGCCCACGCGCATCGTCTCCAGTCCTGCGGCGACTGTTTATTCTGCCGCGCCTCCGGCCTCAGGAAGCGTCGCAAGACCGGACTACTCGGCCCCAGCCCAGCAGGAGAGTTTCGCCACTCCGCCGCCAAAATCCGCCGCAAATCAATCTGCCGCAAATCAAGGAGTGAATATGCGCAGCCTCGAAGACAAGCTGAAATCCATGCAAAACATCCTGCTGATGAATTTGGTGCTGACCGTTGTCCTGCTCGGTTGTCTCGTCTGGCAACAGCGCGAGCTGTCTCAGAACCGCGACGATGTGCGGCAGTTGAACGCGCAAACGCAGAACGCAGTCGGCCAGTTCACGCCCGCTCTCGATCTGCGGCTGAAGGCTCTGGATGACCGCCTCGATGGCATGGATGCGAAGGTTGCCGACGCCCAGGACCGCTTGGTCAAGGGCATGGATGCGCAGACCAAGCGCGCCGAGGACCACATGGTTGATCGCATGAACACCGCGATTCCCGCCATGCTGGATAAATACGTCGCGGACAAGTTCGCGGTTTTGAAGCACTAGGTCACTGGCCACTCATTGTCCAAACTATGGGTGCCCAGGGTCCGGGGTCCCCACGGATATGTCTTCGTCCGTGGGGTGGATATCTCGATTTTGGGACCAGGGAACCACGAACCCAACCTACGAAATCACACAGTCTGAGCTCTAGCCACGAAAGCGGGAGAGCAAGCCAGCCTGCGCGGTTTTTCGCTGCGCGCTCTGCCACTCCGAGCGCGCCGCGGGGCAGGCGAAATCGACGACCACGGACACCGCTTGAAGCGCCTCTCCCGCGGCCTCGCGGTGGTGTTGGCGCAGTAGAAGTTGAGCGTCGCGGACAGCGGCGTCGATGATCCGGTCGGCCGCCTTGCTTTCCCGGGCGTGAAAGGCCTCCGCCATGGGCGCGATGAGGGGCGAATCGCCGGAGGCGGCCAGCGCGCGGCGCATTACCGCTTCGCTTGCCGGCAGATCGTTCTCCAGCCCTGCATAGGCGCGGCCAAGCATCCGGTAGAGCGCTTGCGAGCGTTCATCATCGAGCGCGGCCAAAGCCGTTTGCACACGAGCCGAACGCAGAACCGCACGCGATTGAGCCTTCAAAATCTCCAGTGCCTCGTTCTGCTTGCCGGCCTGCGCCAGGCTCGCGGCCGAGGCTAATGCGGATTCGATCTGGCGGCCAATAGCGTCGCGACCGGCTGATGCCTGCTCCAGCAGCAGCCGCAGCGCCGCGTCGCCGGACTGCTGCGATGCATCCTCTAAAAACTGAATGGCCTCGTCGTAGGCAGCATCGGCGATCAGTGACTGCGCATGGGCCAGTTTGTCGCGCAGCCGCTCCTGACGCCGGCGCTCCAACTCCTCGCCGCGCGCAAAATCCAGCAGCGATAGAATCTCTCCTGTGGCAAAGCCATCGTGCTTGCACGTCTCTAGAATGTGGATCGCGTCGGAATGGCGGCCGTTCTTGAGCGCCTCGCGCGCCCGGGCCAGATAATCGGCCCGATGCGCCTCCTCGCTTTGCTGCCTCACCCGCTCGGCCAGCAGCGCCTCCAGGCTCAGCAGCCGCTCCTCGCCCGGCAGCCGCAGCCGCGCCTTGCGCACCAGCTCCAACGCCTCGCCCGGCTTGAGGTTCCGGCAGGATTGAACCGTCTCGTCCACCAACTGCCGGTTGGCATACTCCTTGATCTGCCGTTCCACCAGCGCGTTCAGCCGGAAGAGCGCCGACTCGGAAGGCAGATCGGCCATCTCCTTCTGAATCGCGCGCGCGGCCTTCTGCAACTGCTCCAAACTCGATGCCTGCGAGACCTCCTCTTCGAGCTGGGCGACCGCATCCCGCCGCCGGCATTCTTCCAGCCCGGAGTTGGCGTCTTCCAGTAGAAGCGGCAGCTCGGGGTTGGTCGGATCGATCTCTTCGACCTGCTTGAGCAGCTCAATCGCGTCTTTGTAGCGCCGCGCGCCGATCTCTCCGCGCGCCGAATCCAGCAGCGTTCTGGCCCGCGCATTTCGGTACGCCTCTTCCGCTTCTTTGGCAATCATGTTGCCGAGCGCGGCGATCCTGGGATCCGTCTGGTCTGTTTCCAGTGCCTGCTGCGCTGCCGCCATCGCCAAGCTGAAGTCGCCCTTGCGCCGCGCATTCTCCGCCTGACGCAGAAGTTCGTTCACGCGAGCCTGCTGCGCCTTTGCCTGCCGCGCCTTCTCCATAAGCCGCACCAGTTCATGATTCTGCGCATCCAGCTCCAATCCGCTCTCCAGCACCGCGATGCTTTGCTCGAAGCGCTGGCTGCTCAGAGCGTCTTCGGCCTGGCGGCAAATCTGCTGGATCTTCTCTTCGCGTTGACGCTGTGTCAAGCGGCGCTGAATCTCGCCCAGCATCAAGCGCGCGCCCGCGTGCTTGCTATCGATCTTCAACAGTTGGTGAAGCACGCCGCGTGCGCGCGTCAACTCATCGGCGGCCATCAGACGCTCCGCCTCAGGCAGCATCTCCAGAACCTGCGCCTGCCGCAACTCCGCAATCACGGTGGTCAAATCAGCGGCCATCTCCTCGGCCGCTGGATAGCGATCGTCGGGAGATTTGGCCAGCGCACGGTTCACAATCTGTTCCAAAGATGAGGGCAGGTCGGCGCGGATACTGCTCAGCGGCGTATGCGGCTCCATCAGGATCTTCTGCATCAGCACCGTGTCCGCGCCGCTGAAGGGAAGCTGACCCGCCGCCAGTTGATAGAGAACCACCCCTGCGGCAAAGATATCCGAGCGCCCATCCACCGCCTCGTTGCGCAGCCGCTCTGGAGCCATATACGGAATCGTGCCGATCAGATGGCCGGTCTGCGTCTGGCTGATCTCCTGGTCGCGCTTTTCCAGCCGCGCAATCCCGAAGTCCAGCAGCTTGGCTGATCCATCCGGCTGCACAAAGATATTCGCCGGCTTCACGTCGCGATGGATCACGTTGTGGCGATGAGCATAGCCAAGCGCGCGGCAAACCTCCTCGATGATGCCCAGGCGGTCGGCCAGCGACAGCGGCGCTCCTGAGCGGATCAGCTTATCCAGCGGCTCGCCCTCTACGCACTCCATCACAATGTACGGCGTTCCGTTGTCGTCCCCCAAATCGTAGACCGTGACGATATTCTGATGCTTCAAGCGTCCGGTTCTGCGGCCTTCCTCGTAGAACCGAGCCATCATCGCCGCATCGCCCATGAAGCCCTGGGTGAGAGTCTTGATGGCCACCTCGCGGCCAATCTGCTTATCGATGCCGCGATAAACGACACCCATGCCGCCCCGCCCCAGCACATCGATAATCTCGTACTTGCCGATCTGTGTGACTTCCCCGCTCTGCTTGTTCCCCGCCGAATCCACGTTCTCGCCCCGCCTCTCGCCGCATCCGCACCGCTCTTTATGGATTATCGACTGACTCCGGTCGCATATTGAAGCTCTCCAGCAAAAATTGCTTGGCGTGCTGGCGTTCTGGAGAATTGTCCTCCCGCGTCAGGTTCAGAAAACGCAGGTACGATTCGCCGGCCTCGTCCAAATCGTCTTCCTTCTCGCGGCCGCTGGCGCTCTGGTAGATCTTCATCGGCAGCTCCTCGACACGCTTGCGCACCGCCGCAATCAGCTCATCGCGCGCCGAGTTCTCCAGCGTCGTCATGAACTCCGCTGGATCGGTCACTGTCCCGGCGCTCTTGATTCCATCCGTATCTTCGGGCTTCACGTCCTCCACCAGAACATCCACTTTGTGATCCTCGCGGGTGATGGGAACAAGGTCCGTCCGCGGTTCGCTCAGTGAGTCGCCGATGCGAAACTGCATCTGAATCACACCGCTGATCTTGATCGTCTTCTTGCGGTAGGTATAGGGCCGGATGATGTCTTTGGTGATGGTGCGGGGCGTCGAATCGAGCAGTTCCTGCGCCGTCTCCCGTTTTTTCTCGGCGGTATCCACATCCGCTTTCGCGTCCTTGATCTTGCTCGCTTTCATGCTCGCCTCCGCGCCTTCGAGCACCGCCTGAGCCGTCTTCAGCTCCTCCTGCGCGCTCTCATACGCCCGGTTGGCCTTGTTCCAAGCCTCGCTGGCAAGCTGCTCCTCCCCTGCACGGTACTCCGACTCCTGCGGCTCGATGGTCGGCACCACCGACAAATGATGGCTCAGCACATCGCCCGCCAGTTCAAAGTCCGGCTCGACAGCGGTGTTTTCGCCCACGCGAACCACCTTGACCGGAACACCTGAACTTTCCAGGCCGGTTATAATCGCGTTTTCCAGTTGACCGGCAACTCCCTGACTGTCGCGCTGCGAGGTCTGGTCGCGAAACTGCACTCGGATCGACAACTTCGAGCGCATCGCATGAGCCGGCGAGGCCGCTACAATCGCATCCCGCACCGCATCCAGATTCGAGGCCTTGTACTGCCGCGCCTCCTCCAGATAATTCCATCCCAGCTCGGTGCCGCTGCCCCCCGGCTTGCCCAGGTAGTGTTTTGCCTGCTCCAGAAGATAGACGCTCAGCTCATTGCCGTCCAGGTCCATCTTGTCTTTGTACGATTCGTTGTCGCTCAGTTGATAGGCCTTCCGCAGGTAGTCGTATGCCCGTTCAACCCCAACCTCGTCGGCCAGCCCTCGGATCGGGCTGTGCGCCTGGTGCAGGCTCTTGGCCTGCTGCGCCGCGCTCTCCACATAGGCCGGCTCCAGCGCATTCATCTCATCGGCCACCAGCGCCTGCTGCGCGGGCGGCAAACTGGCAAGCACCTCATATGCGCGGATCATGTTGCGCTGCTGCGCGTAGTTTTTGCTGCTGGCCACTGCGCCCGCCGCCGCCGCCTTGTCCTGTGAAACCATCAACTGCTTCTGCGCGTTCGCTTTTAACTCCCGCGCTTCGTAGCTGTCCTTTACGCTCACGGCCTTGTCGAACTCCTGGATGGCGCCCTTCCATTCCTCGCTCAGCCCCAGCTTGTTGCCCTCATCGATGTGGTAGCCGTAAGCGCCATCCACAATCGCCGCCACCTGCGGCTCTTCTCCGGCAAAGCCGCGATAGCGAAGAATCGAGGCATAAGCTTGGTCGAACTGCTTCACCGCCGCCGCCGCGTTGGCCGACACCAGAGCGCTATCAAAGGCGCCTCTCTCCTTGAGAATCTCCTCCGCCAGCGCCTGTTCCTCGCTGAAAAACGGATCGATTTCCGCCGCAATCTCGCTGAATTTCCGGGCATTCGGCAAGTGAATGTAACCCGGCCCGTGAGCTGCCAACGCCTCCCGATACGCCGCCAATTCGCCGCGCCCCAACGAGGTGATCGCCGCCAGCCTAAGGTTGATCTCCTTCTCCAGCTTCGCCGTCGCGGCCAGTTCCGGCGCCATCGCGTGCGCCTGATCCGCCTTGGCGTCAGCCGTCTTCAGCTTTGAATACGCGGGCGCTCCGCTGGCCTGCGATTTGTCGTAGGCCGTCAGAGCCGCTTCACCGGCATCGACAAACAACGTTGCCAGGTTGCGTTTCGCCTCCGCCGCGTGCGCTCCGCTGGCAAATTTGGATAGATATCCCTGCCAGCCGTTAGCGTCCGCAGCCCTTTGCGCGCGCAGATACTCCCCCAGCTCTGGATTGGGAGCGGAGACAAAGATCAGCTTCACGCCCTTCACAATCTGCGGCGCTGCCGATGTGCTGCCGCTTTGGTTGGCGGACAAGATGGCCAGGTTCGCCAGCACCGATGCCATATACGTCGCGCCATGCTCCAGCTTGGCGTTGGCCGGAACCACACAGACCGGCTGCTGGCCGGCGAAACTATAGCGCATCACGCCGTCCTGTCCGCGCTCCAGAACTCCGCCCGCGGCCAGCAGTACCTTACCCATCTGGCTGTAAGTAGGTTTGTCGATCGGAGTGGCCTCAAAGGACGTGCAGTCGCGCATCTCCGCCTTGCCGTTGATCAGCACGTCTGAGAGCTGGGCGTAGGCCGCTCCCGATGGCCCATCGTATACTTCGATGGCCGTCAATGGATCCTCTTTTGCCGCGGCCGCCGACGCCGGCCATCCCAAGCCAACCCCCGCCAGAACCAGAATCCCCGCCTGAAGACCCCGCAAACCAACTCCTCTTTGCACTCGAGAGCGCGCTGCCATGATTTCCTCTCTGATCTGGCCAGACCAGGTCTCTGACAGCCTGTTGGTGTACCAACGTTGGGTGCCCCAGGTCCCGATCTTGGGACCTGGGAACCACAAACTCAATGCACAAAATCATGCTGTCAGAGAACTAGCAGATTCTCACACCTGAAACGCCGCGCCGGACTCCCGATCATCCCCATGGGAAAGGCTCCGGTTACACAGTCCCGCGTCATCCGCGGACGCAAAAAAACCGCACCTTGATTGTACGTCAGATATCGTATTTTGCTCCGCTGGCGCTTCCCTGAGTGGGGTGCAATTCATTTTTTGATGGAGCTTGAACGAAACCAGGGATGGTGTATCTCGGAACTATGCTTTCAAGTCGTCGCGACCAACAGGACTCGCCGGCCTTCGACGAAGTAAATTGGAAGATAGTATCCCGGGTTTTGCTCTATCAAGCGGGAAACAGTAAAGTGTCCTTACCGGGAAAAATGGCCGTGCTCAAGCACAATCGAAAATCCGGACACGCCAGCTCGCCGGTTTTATCAGCGGCAACCCCAAAGCCATCGGGGCCCAGAGGAAATCCCCCTTCCAGCGAAGCTCGCCTCTCCATTCGCCTCTGGACCCCGACCGGCGACGCACCGCCCGCCCCGGCGCTCTGGGAGCAGGAAAGCCCTGCCGTCTGCCTCGTTCTGGACCTGATTGCCGCCTCCGAGGGCGTTTTAGTGAACGGCAAGGAGGAGGTTCTGACCGCCAGCTTCCCCTCCTTTCCAGCCGCGATCCTCACCGCGCGGCGCTTGCAGTGGGCGATGCAGGGATTCTGCCCAGCCGAGCCCCCCCAGGCTGCCTCTCTGGCCGTTCTGCTTTATGACGCACTCACTCCGGCAGAAGCCGATTCTCTCCAACAAGCTGCCTCAGGACAGATTCTGCTCACCGAAGCGGCGAGCAAGTTCCTTGAGAACCTGCCCGGGCTGCTCCTGCAGCCTGCCACCACGGAAGGTCTGAGAGAGCTTCTCTGGCGCGACCCTGAGGGCAAAACGGCCCGCTCCCTCGAAGACGAGATTCTCGCCCAACGCGGCGTCGGGCAAGACGGGCAGGACGAATCTTCGCTGCCGGCCAAAACAGCTCTAGTTGCCGCTTCTGGCTCTGAAAATCTGGATGCCGATTCACCGCACGATACCTCGCGCTGGCTGCTCGGCGGCGTTGCTCTGGCCGCGCTGGCCGTGGCCTTCACGGTAACCCTTTATTATTTCCATTCCCCCGCTGCAAGCAAGGATCAAAAACACACTGCGTATCAACCTGCTCCTCCGCCAGTCGCACTTGCCTCTCAATCGCAGGCTTCTCAAACCAACGAGCCGGCTCCAGCAACCCAAGCGCCCGCGCCTCCAGTCACCCAGCACAAGCAGTCAACCTCCAAGCCAGCTATGAATGGCTCGAAGGATGTAGCCCGGCCTCCTGTACAGGAGGTCGAGAAGCCCTCTGCCGTCAAAACTCAACTCCCGCCGACGCCCGCGCCGCGAGGTAACTGCGATCTGGACCCCAGCCAATACGCAGGCCAGATTGATCAGGCCCGCAAGAATCTGGGACGAGGAAGGTATGCCGACGCGCAGCGCCAGTTCGGAGCCGTGCTCGCCTGCGATCCCAACAACCCAAACGCGCGCGAAGGCCTCGAGCGCGCCAGAATGGACGCCCGCGAAGCCGACGGCCAACCGGAAAACTGAGCCGCTCGCCATCGGGTGCCCCAAAGGTCGCAAAATCAATGCGGGCTTAACTGCCTGCGGAAAAACCCGCGTCGGAGGCAGACGTGGGTTTCAACCCCCGTGTAAAGCCAATTGAATCAACGATGGCTTCTGCCACGGAGGAATGTTTTTCGGGCTTTTCGCATGGAAACAGGCCGTTTTCCGCAGCATATTAAGCCCCTGAGGGAAGGTTGGATCGCAGCTATGACTTGCTAAGAGCCACCCTAATATCCTGAATCTGAAATTCTCATCACAAAAAAACTGTCATCCTGAGCGAAGTTTGGCGCGTCACCGGCGTCCCCGGCGGGCGATCTTTGCACGCTGGGGTGGTTGGGCGACAAATGTAGTCGAAGGACCTGCGGTTGTACTTCGTCATGAATGCAAAGAACTTCATACTCAGGAGGATAGGGTGGGTACAACCCACGGCTACTTCGATCCCGAATACGAGTAAGACTCAAAGCCCGCCAGAAAGACCGGCAATGGCAAAGTGAAGACTCCATCTGGATCGGGATGCGCGCCCCAGGGATTGCGCAGCGTCACCGTCTGCGCGGCGTCGTCGTAACTCAGCAGCGTGTAACAGTGCGACGGAACCCACGAGTCTGTCTTTGAAAACGCGTCGCCGCTCGAGGCTGCCCCCCACGTTCCAGCCACCATGGCCACGCCTCCCGAGCGCAGCCGCCGCAGTTCATTCACGGTCGCAGCCTGGTCGGCCACCAGCCCCGCGTAGGCCTTGCCCATAAAAGCCTCAATCACCCGCACTGGGATTCCGCCCATCCCCAGCCCACGGTAAGCGCCAAAGACCTCGCCGTCCTGCTGCACCGAGTGCGCAAGCGCCAGGAAAAAACCCTTTTCGTCGAGAAATCCCACCATCGACTGCGCCACCGTCGCGGGAATGCCGGCATTCTGCAACTCCACAGCCAGGCTCTGCTTCAGCGACACCTGATCCATCGAGCCGTCTTGGCTGACCACAGCGCGGACGGCGCGGTCATAGGCCACCAGCAAAAGGTTGTACTGATCCAGCAGAGACAGAACCATCGGCTTGGTGAAGGAGGGAATCGAATCCGATTGCTGGATCGCAGCGGTCAAACCCTGCCGCAAAGCGCGCTGCGCATAGGCCCGCATCAGCACCGCAACCCATGCGCCCTCGGAACGGTCGTAGCCGTGCGTCCGCCCGTACTCCACATCATCGGGATAGACCACCTCCGCCGGTCCATTGAAGAAGCGAACCTGATAGCCGCCTCCAGGGTTCGAGCTGATGGCGTTGCGCAGCGTATTGGGCGCGGCCTTGGCCAAGGCGGCAATCGAAGCATGAAAGTAGCAACTGCCCAGTATCCCTTGGCGAACCGCCTGCGGGCTGACCCCGTGCGCTCCGTAGAGCGGAGCCGCCGCCTGAGCAAGAGCCGCCCCCGCCAATCCGCTCCCCAAAAGCAACGCTGCGATCACTACAAATAGCTTGGCAAATCTCTTGCGCATCTATACTCCTCTTCGTTGCCAAAACTCTGGGTACCCAGGTCCGGATTTTCGGACCTGGGAAGCCATACAGCTTTACTGCACCTCTTTGAGCCGGTCGCAGCCCCACTGGTTACCCATCTTGCAGCCCAGCCCAAGATACTGTCTGGCCTTGTCTGCATCCCGTTCCACTCCATTGCCAAACCGGTAAAGATTTCCCAGATTACTGCACGCGATCGCATTGCTGAGATTGCAGGCTTTCAGGTAAAGTGCTGCCGCGCGCGCGCTGTCCTTGCTTACCCCGCGGCCGCTCGAGTAGATGTTGCCCAGATTGCTGCAACCCAGCGCATCGCCCGCATCGCAGGCCTTCGAGTAGAGAGTCGCCGCATGGCCATCGTCCTTGGCCACACCGTTGCCGTTCGCATACATCACGCCAAGATTGTCGCAAGCCACTGGAGTGCCCATCGTGCAGGCCTGATCGAAGAGCACAGCCGCCTCGGGCAATCGGCTCTGCTTGAAGAGCGAAACGGCCTGCTGTTCGACCTCCGCGGCCGTAGGCTTTTGCACCACAGGCGGTGCGGTGGGCTGCACCGCAGGTTGTGCGGCGGGTTGAGATGCAGCCGGAGCGGCAGACTCTCCGGGCTTCGGCACTTGGCTGGTTTTGCCCCCCGCCGCGGGCAGCACGACGGGCGCTGAATTGGACGAGACTGATTTGAACGTGACTGTATTGACCGGCGCTGAACTGGATGGAGTGGCCTGCGCAACCGGAGAACTCCCCGTCGATAGCACCGGCTGCGCATCGGGCTGGTGCTGCAATTGTGCGTCGGGCTGATGCCGCGGTTGCAATACAAAGAGCCATACCGCGGCGCTGCCTGCCGCCAACGCCAGCAATACCAGCACGCCCAACGCCCATCCCGGAAATCTCCGCGAAGCAAGTATCGGCGCGGCAGGGGACGGCTGCGATGGCTTAACTAAAGCTGGAGCAAAAACCGTCTCCTGCCGCCTCAAGCTCTCTTCGATCACCGTTGCCTGGCGTTGGCTTCGCTCCTCGATGACCGTTTGCTGCCGAACTGTGCCGGAACCATCCTGCAGGTCGTCAAGCAGCTTCAGCAACTCGGCGTCCTCGGGGCGGTCGTCGCGGTTCTTGGCCAGCAGGCGCATCACCAGCCCGTCCAGTCCCTCCCATTTGCCTACCTCTGGCCGCAATTCACTGGGCGGCCTGGGCGTCTCATCCAGATGCTGCTTCATCCACCCTGCGGTGTTGTGCGCGTGGAAGGGCGTGCGTCCGGTCAGCATCTCGTAGATCACGCAACCCAGAGCGTAAAGGTCGGTCCGGCCGTTCATCTCACCCGAGGCCATCTCCAGCCACTGCTCCGGCGCAGCGTAGTCCGGGGTCAGCAGGAAGCCCTGCGTCCGGCTGATCCGGGTCGAGCTATCGGCAATCGCCGCAATGCCAAAGTCGAGAATCTTGGGCTGTTCCCGCCCATCACTGGTGCGCGCCAGCAGAACATTTTCCGGCTTGATGTCGCGGTGGACCGTGCCGTGCGCGTGCGCCGCGGCCAGCCCGTAGGCGATGCCTTGTGCAATTCCCAGCGCGCGCAGAATCTCGAAGCCGCCGCGCGCCTCTTCCAGCGCCTCGCGCAGCCCTTGGCCCTCCACGTATTCCATCGCGATAAACAGTCCGCCGTCCTCGGCCTGATCCAGGTCAGTGACTTCCACAATGTTCGGGTGGCGCAAATGGTGAGCCGCCCTCGCCTCCTGACGAAATCGTTTGATGAACTTCGGATCTTTGCCCAGATCGCCGGCCAGAAACTTCAGCGCCACCCGCCCGCCCAGCAGAATGTGCTCGGCCAGGTAGACTACGCCCATGCCGCCCTGTCCCAGCTTGCGCTGAATCCGGTATTTTCCGCGAACCAGAGAACCCGCCGCCAGCTCATGCGACACGATCAGCACCGCGCCGTCAGTGGGACAGGTGTGGTGCTGGTCAGGAAAATCCGAGTCGCATACAGGACAGGTTTTCATCAGTTGGTTCCGGCCTCCGGTTCAGAGCTTTTTGACGAAAAAATACTGCGCGCCTTGCCGCCCACATTTTTGATAATGGACTTGGCCTTGCCGGTATCTTTTTCCACGCCAATGCCCACCCGCTTCGTAATTCCCTCATTGCTGCAGCCGTTCGAATCGCCGGCATCGCAGGCCCGGGCAAAAAGCGCCGTAGCTTTGCTATCGTCCTTCTCCACCCCGTTGCCATTCTGGTAGAGCACGCCGAGATTGTTGCAAGCCGAAGCGTTGCCTGCCTGGCAGGCCGAGCCGTAAAGGCGCGCCGCTTGAGTTGAATCCTTTTGAACGCCGTTGCCGTCGCGGTAGAGATTGCCCAGATCGTTGCAGGCCTTCCAACTGCCGCCCCCGCAAGCCTGAGTCAAGAGCGGCGCAGCCTCGGAATAGCGCTTTGCGTTGTAAAGCGCCAGTGCCTGCTCCTCGACCTGCGCGGGACTGGTGATAGAAGCCGCGGGCGCTGCTCCCGGATTCTGCTGAGCGGCAGGCTGCACCCCCGGCAAACTCCCCGCCTGTCCCCCCGGTCGACCTGGGCTAACCCTAGCCTGCTGCACGATAGGCCGCGAAGCTGCCCCGCTCATCGGCATCGCTGGCTGGTTGCTCTCTGGCGTTGCGTTGTATGGATAGTTCTGCGCGGCCGTATTCGCCGCCGGCTGGACCGGTGCTTGCTGCGCCACAGTCTGCGTCTTGGGCCGCGCAAAGTACCACCCAGACGCAAAGACCGCGCCCAGAGCCAGAACCCCCAGCACGCCCCACGCCCATCCCGGTAATCTCTGCGCCACCGGCTTTGGCAGCAAAGCTGCGACGCGTGCTGGCGCAGCGGCAAGCGCAGGCTCGGAATACGCCGGCTGCTTCTGCTGAACCACAGTATGTGATTGCTGCCGCGCCCACTTATCCTCGACAACCGTTCCCGGCCGCTGCTCCCAGCGATCGTTCATGATCGTCGCAGTCCGCACTTGCCCCGGGCCATACTGCACGCCGTCCAGCAAACTCAGCAGCTCTGCATCCTGCGGACGGTCATATCGGTTTTTGGCCAGCATCCGCATCACCAGCTGATCCAATCCCTGCCACTGCACCAGCTCCTGCCGCAACTGGCTGGGAGGCAGTGGTGTCTCCTCCAGATGCTGCTTCATCCAGCCCGAGGTGCTGTTCGCCCGGAAAGGTGTGCGCCCGGTTAGCATCTCGTAGAAGACGCAGCCCAATGCGTAAAGGTCGGTCCGGCCGTCGATCTCCGCTGCTGGCGTCTCCATCCACTGCTCCGGAGCGGCGTAGTCGGGCGTCAGCAGCAGCCCTTGCGTCAAGCTCGCCCGTGTCACGCTCTCCGCCATCGCCACTATCCCAAAATCCAGAACCTTGGGCCGCTCCCGCCCGTCGCTGGTGCGCGCCAGCAGGATATTCTCCGGCTTGATGTCGCGGTGCACTGTCCCTTGTGCGTGAGCCGCAGCCAATCCGGCGGCGATGCCCCGCGTGATCTCCAGCGCCCGCGGAACCGCCATCCCCCCGCGCGCCGATTCCAGCGCCGTCCGCAGGCTGGGTCCATCCACGTACTCCATCGCGATGAACAGGCTGCCGTCCTCGCCCTGGTCCAGATTGGTGACCTCGACGATATTCGGATGGCGCAACTGGTAAGCGGCCCGCGCCTCCATCCTGAATCGCTTGATAAACTTCGGGTCCTTGCACAAATTGTTGGCCAGAAACTTCAGCGCCACCCGAACGCCCAGCAGAATATCGTCGGCCAGGTAGACCACCCCCATGCCGCCCTGCCCCAGCTTGTTGGCAATACGATACTTGCCTCGCACCAGCGAGCCTGCCGTCAACTCGTGCGACTCAATCAGCACTGCGCCGTCGACTGGGCAGGTGGTGTGCTGATCGGGATAATCCGTGGAACAAACTGGGCAGCTTTTCATCCTTGCACCTTACTCTGAACTCAAATATTTGATGGCGAAAGAATACCACGCCCAAGCTTCGCATGGGATTGTTTTCAAGTTGTTTTCATACAGTGAAGGAAACCTCCAATTAAGTCGTGGTTTTGAATGGGTACAGCTTTAGCAGTGCCGCAAAGGCTGCATCACAAATCCAGGCTTTAGCCCACGAGGAATCTTGCATCGCGGTAAAGAATTGTTCAGAGCTTTCAAAGTCGTCGTGCTACAGTGGGAGCATCTCAGAATTATCACTTTTATATGCCCAAAGACAATCAAGCACCGAAGAACTCATGGGTGATAGGGCGCGGTCCCACCTGCGACCTGGTTGTTCCCGAAGCCTCAGTCTCCACCCGCCATTGTCAACTGACGCTCAATGCCGATGGCTACACGCTGGAAGACCTGGGGTCCACCAACGGCACCTTCATCAACGGCGTCAGGATCGCCCCCGCCCAGCCGGTTTCCCTGGCCCACGGCGAGCGCGTGATTCTCGGCAATCAGGTGCCGATGCCCTGGCCCATAGCCTCTGCCACCAAGCCAGCCGGCAGCCAATTCCAGCCGCCAGTCCAGCCTACAGTCAAGTCTCCTGCCCGACCCGGCGCGCGCAGAATCACCATCGGCCGCTCTCCCGACTCCGATGTCCAGATCGACCTGCCGATTGTCAGTTGGAATCACGCCGTCATCACCGAGGAAAACGGCCAGTACATCATCGAAGACCAGAACTCGCGCAACGGCACGGCCATCGGCGAGCTGGGCAACCGCATCCAGCGATCCGTCCTCATTCCCTCCGACGAGGTCTATCTAGGCTCTTACAAGATCGCCGCCCGCCAGCTTCTTTCTCTTGAAGCCAAGATCGAGATCGGCGAGGCCGCCTTCCAGACCGTGGACTTCCATGGCGACTCGATGGAGGCCGGACGCGATCCCAACTGCGATATTCCCCTGGATTTCCCCATGGTCAGTTGGCGTCACGCCCGCCTTACCCGCACCCCGGCCGGCATTCTGGTCGCTGACCTCGGGTCGCGCAACGGCACTTATGTTGACGGCGTCCGCGTCACCGGCAAGGTGCTGGCCAAGCCCGGCCAGGAGATCGGCCTCGGCAGCGTCCGTTTCCAACTGCTGGAAAACGGGCAGCTCGCCCAGCGCGATTACAACGGCAAAGTCACCATCGAAGCCAAGGACATTGTCGTCCATGCGCCCAATGGCAAGCGCCTGCTCGACGCCGTCTCGCTCACCGTCTTTCCCTATGAGCTGGTCGCGCTTATGGGTCCGGCCGGTGCCGGAAAAACCACCTTGCTCAAGGCCTTGAACGGCTACACCCGCCCGGTCGAAGGAACCGTCCTCTTCCGCGGCCAGAGCCTCTACGACTACTACGACCTTTATCGCCACATGATGGGCTACGTGCCCCAGGATGACATCGTTCATCCTCAGTTGACCGTCCGCCAGGCTCTCTATTTTTCAGCCCGCCTGCGCACCGACCTCACCGATGCCGAGATCACAGCGCGCACCGAAAAGGTCCTCGACGACCTCGGCATTCCCGACAAAATCGACACCGTCATCGGCTCGCCCGAGCGCAAAACCCTCTCCGGCGGCCAGCGCAAACGCGTCAACATCGCCCTCGAACTGATCACCGACACGCCCGTCCTCTTTCTCGACGAGCCTACATCGGGTCTATCTTCCTATGATGCCGAATCGGTCATCGACCTGCTCAAAAATCTCTCCAAAACCGGCAAGACTATCCTCACCACCATCCACCAGCCCAGCCTCAAGGTCTACAGGCAATTCGACGACCTGCTGATGGTCTCGCGCGACAAGGGCGACAAGCCTGGCGCGCTGGTCTTCTTCGGCCCAGCCTATCCCGACTCGATCCAGTTTTTCAACCCACCTGCCGCTGGCAAAACCAGTTCAGAGACGAATCCCGATCTGAATCCCGAGATGCTTTTCTCCGGAATGAACACCGCTCCGGAAGCCAACCGCACCGATACGTGGCGTCAGCGCTACCAAGCCTCTCACTACCAAAAGGAGTTCGTCGCCAACCGCAGCGGCAAGCAGCCCGCCGCCGCTGAACGCACCGGCGAAGAGAAGCCTCGCCGCGAGGGCGGACTCACCCAGTGGCTGGCCCTGGTCAAGCGCAACTTCATCGTCCGTATGCAAGACCGCGCCCAGACCATCATTCAGCTCGCGCTGCCTCCGCTCTTTGGCGTTCTGGTAGCGCTTGTCATCTATCCCCTGCGCGCCGGTCACTTCGACGAACTGGCGCAGAAGCTGCCCCTCGCTCAATTCCTCATGGTCGTTGCCGCCATCTGGTTCGGCTGCAACAACGCCGCCCGCGACATCGTCGGCGAGTGGACCATCTACAAGCGCGAGCGCATGGTCACTCTCAAGCTCGTCCCTTATATCTTCAGCAAGTTTGCCGTGCTGATGGCGCTCTGCTTCTTGCAGTGCGCCTCCATGCTCGCCATCGTCTACCTGACCTGCGGGCTGCACGGCAGCTTCCTCGACGCCTTCCTGGTTCTGCTCCTCTCTTCGCTGATCGGCGCTGGTCTGGGACTGGCCATCTCCGCGCTCGCCAAAACCAATGAGAGCGCCATCGCTCTGCTGCCCGTGGTGCTCTTGCCCATCATCGCTCTGGGCGGCGGCATGAGGCCCATCTACCTGATGCCCAAGGCAGGCCAGATCATCAGCTCCATCATCCCCTCCCGCTGGTCCTTCGAGGCCAACCTGCTGCATGAGACCACCGCCAGCGAGTGGGGAGGAACCAAGCCGATGCCCGACTACACCTGCGCCGTCGAGCCCCCGCACAACGTCGTCGCGTCGCCTGACCCCACTGACTCCAATCCCTCGCTCAACATCCAGGGAGACGCCGCGGAGGGCAACATTCCCGGCTACCTCATCACCTTCACCGACGGCAATGGAACCGAGCACACCTGCCGCGCCTACGATGGCGAGCAGTATCCCCACTTCAACCCCACCGCCCATGCCGTCAAAAACCGCCACAGCTTCATTGAATCGCTGGCCGTGATGGCCGTAATGCTGTTGACGCTGGTCGCCGCAGTCATCGCCATCCTGCGCCAGCGCGACAAAGACCCCCAGTAAGCCGCCAAACGCCGTTGGCGCAATGTTGATGAGTACGCGCTTCCGGCGCGGCCCCATTCGTTATACACTTTTTACTTATGGATACCATGGGATGCGGAACCGCAATCATAACGCCTTTTCGGGCGGATGGGGCAATCGATGAGGCGGCGCTCAAGGCGCTGGTAAACTGGCAAATCGACTCGGGCGTTGACTTTCTTGTCGCCTGCGGATCTACCGGCGAAGCGGCCACCCTCGACGAGGATGAATGGCTGAGGACGGTCTGCATTGTGGCAGAGTCCGCTGCCGGCCGTGTGCCGGTTTGGGCCGGATGCACACACAACTCGACCCGGACGCTGCTGCGCCAAGCCGCCCGGCTCAAGCAGATTCGTGGCGTCAGCGCCGTGCTCTCGGCCAATCCCTACTACAACAAGCCCTCGCAGGAGGGACAGTATCAGCACTTCCTCGCCTTGGCCCGGACCGTTGACCCGCTGCCCGTGGCGCTCTACAACGTGCCCGGACGCACGGCGGTCAACCTCGATCCGCAGACCGTCCTCCGGCTGGCAGAGGCCGCGCCGAACATCCAGGCAATCAAAGAGGCCGCCGGCCGTCTGCCCCAGTTCACCGAACTGGTCCACTCGCTACCTCACGACTTCAAAATCTTCTCCGGCGACGACGGTCTGGCGCTGGCCGCCATCGGCGTCGGTGCGCACGGGCTGATCAGCGTCGCCTCCAACGAGATTCCCGGCGAGGTCAGCCGCATGATCCACGCCGCGCTGCGCAACAACTGGTCCGAAGCCCGCGAGTTGGAGCGCCGTTGGGCACGCCTCCTCGAGGCCAATTTCTGGGAGTCGAATCCCACTCCCGTCAAGACCATTCTCGCGCTGATGGGCCGCTGCTCGGACCACGTCCGCCTGCCGCTGGTGCCTCCCTCCGCCTCCACGCGTGTGCGTTTGGAAAGGCTGGCCGGCGAACTAGGCCTGCTCAAGCATCTGCCCCCGCCCAACGGCCCTGCAGAAGTCTTTTAAGCTATTGATAATGCGCCCACACACAATGGGTGCCCCAGGTCCCGATTTTGGGACCTGGGAACCACAAGCTCAATGTGCTGGGTGCCCCATCCTCGCCGCGTTCTTGTTCTTGCTCTAGGGCGGGATACCACGCACTCTAGGTGCCCCATCCTTTTCACGTTCTTTGTGAAAAGTGTGGGAAACCTCAAACTAATTTCGCGCCAAATCCATCACATTTTCGATTCAGAAAACCAACCGAGACACCCTACCGCGCATCCGCAGCCACCAGCAAATCCGCGGGCAGAAATGTCCCCGCCTGCTCATCCTGAACCAGCCCGATCACCCCATTCGGGGTCACAATCGGCGAGCCGAAGACCGCCGAATCCACCGGTTCAGTCAGCCGGATTCCCTTGCCCTCGCGGCGCGCTCCCAGTTGCAGCACCTCGACTGAAGGCCTCTTACTCGCCAGGTCTTTGCGCAGCCGGAAGACAGCCACCTGCTCCCAACTATCCTGCGCCGCCACGGCGGAAGACGCCGCCGTCATCCCCGGCGACGCAGGTGGCGCTTGAAGCCCCAGCACTGCCAGCGAGCCGGGCGATGCGCGCTGCAAGAGCTGAATCCGTCCGTGGCCGCCATTGCCCACTGCGATCAGATTGCTTTGCAGCGCCGAGCCGCGCAGATCCACGGTGAAATCCTTACTGCTGAGCCGGAGAGGGTCGCCCGTCCCTCCACCCCACAGCACCATATCCAGGCTATTTTTCACCAGCTTGGCCGCGCCCGATTTCACCGCCTCCAGAAACTCCGCATCATAACTCCACGGCGCCTGCGCCTCGGCGGTGGTCACCACGGAAGCCGCCCCAACGCGAAAGCCCAAAGCCGTCGCAGTCACCGGATAACTCGCCCCCGCCTCGGTCAGCGTGTAGCTCGATTCCACGGCAAAGAGATTTGTCTGCGCGCTCGCCTCCAGATCGCGAATCCACTGCGGCTTGCTGCCGGGAATGTACTTGTCAGCCACGGATTTCGCCTGCAAGCCGGTATCGATCACGCTCAGAATCGACAGCGCCAGGTTGCGCTGCAGCGCCGAGCCCCCCACATCCGCCGGCACATCCTGCCCCAGCGCAATCTCCACGCCCGGATGTTCGGTGTGCAGCGCCAGTTTTTCCAGTAGGGAAAGATGCACATCCGCCACCAACTCGCCATCGACGCGCACGCTCTGCTTCTCAATCATCCGCCGCAGCGGATCGGTCGAGCGCAGATCGCGAAAGAGAATCGTGACGTAGACCGGAGGCAATGCCGTCGCCACACCCTTTTTGAGCACGATCTCCTGATTCAACGGAGCGGCAAAGACCGGCAGCCCGTTCAGATGCAGCGAGCAAAGGCGCAGGTTCTCCAGGGTCGCCGTCTGTGTGGTAGTCAGATTCATATCCACGGCCAGCTTCACATGCGCCGTGTCGATCTCCGCCACATTGACTTCCTTTACCTGCAAATCCCCCAGCACCGCTGCCTGCATGGCCGGCTGAGCCATCCCGCTTGCCGCCCACACGCCCATTCCGGCGATTGCCACTCGCAAAACCAGCTTCATTCCGTCCTCCTTTTCTCTCCAAGAATAATACCGCCCGCCCTCGCGCGCGTCGGGATGAATCGGGGCATGGACCATCGCTGGGCTGAGCCGCCCAGCTTCCGAAAGAGTTTTGTAGTGGGAAAAGAATGGTGGGCGCTGCAGGATTCGAACCTGCGACTTCCACCGTGTGAAGGTGGCACTCTACCGCTGAGTTAAGCGCCCCCTTTGCAGATACCGGCGAACTCCGGCGTGGGTTGGCTGCGGACGAGCCAGCGGGGCATCCCATGGGTTAGAGTATCACCAGCGGGGCTTTGCGGCCAACCCTTGCGGCCTGGCCGCGCCAGCCGCTACCCGCCCACCAACTGCCGATGCTCTGGAGAGCAAGTTCAATCCGCGATGCAGCCGGCCTTCCCCGCGCGAGGGAGACGGCGATGCGCCCAATGCCGTGCCTCGGCTGCCCAATTCCGGCCAGCCCCGGCATCTCCGGCTCAAGCCCCTCTGCCGCGGATTTTGTGTTCATGTCTGCCAGATCCGCTTCCCGCACGGAGAATTCTCATTCCGCGCAACCTTCCGCCCCGGATCGGGTTTCAGAAGATATGGCAACCCTGGTCCTGGACAGTCCGTCCCTGGGAGCGGCTCCGGTTATACGCCCGGACGAACGCAGAACCAGCGATCTGGACCCCGCCAGCGACGCAGCCGTAATGCTGCGCGCCGCAGAAGGCGACGAGCAGGCATTCAACTATCTGGCGGAAAAATATCACCGCCCCATCATCCATTTTCTTTTTCGGATGGTGCGCAACCAGGCAATTGCCGAAGAAATGGCGCAGGAGGTTTTTCTGCGCGTCTACCGCTCGCGCCAGAGCTATCGGGCCGAGGCACGGTTCACTACCTGGCTTTATCGGATCGCCACCAACCTGGCGGTCAATCACGCGCGCGACACCAAGCACGAGCAAGCCGCGAGGCACGTTTATCTGGACGCCCCGGACGACGAAACCGGCGCCAAGCCGGACGTGGCCGGGAATGAGCAATCGGTCGAGCAGCGTCTGCTCGTCGCGGAGCGGATGAAGGCTATTCGAGCACACGTCGCGGCTCTACCCGAACGGCAGAGAATGGCCGTCGTGATGCACAAGTATCAGGGTATGGACTACCGCGAGATCGGCCAAGTGCTCAAGCTGAGCGAGTCGGCAGTCAAATCGCTGCTCTTTCGCGCCTACCAAACACTGCGCGACACGTTGAAGGATTTTGTTTGATCGCGAACGAGCCGGGAGACACCGGCGGAAATGGGGTGGTACCGATGAAAAATAATTGTGCCGGAATGGACGCGAAGCTGGCGAACCTGCTGCTCGATCCAGAGGCCGTGCCTGCCAAGGTTCAAGCTCATCTGAACGGCTGTGAGCGCTGCCGTCGCTCGCTTGATGAGCTCCGAGCGGCCATGGCGCAGCTTGATAGCTGGAAGGCGCCCGAGCCAAGCGCTTATTTTCTCAGCCGGCTCCATGCGCGGATGCGCGAAGAGCGCGCCGCCGAGCCGGTCGGCTGGCTGAAAAATCTCTCCGCCCAATGGCGCGCCCGCCAACTCTACGGGCCTGCAACACATCTGCGCCCCCTGGCCGCCATGGCGCTGACCGCCCTGCTTTTGGTCGGCGGCGGAGCTTATATGGGCGTCACAAACTGGGATAAGCAGCCAGCTTCGCCCGAACAGGCCGCCGTCGTGCATGACCTGCAAACCATGGACAGCAACGCCCAACTGCTCGATCAGTTGGAAACCCTCTCCAGCAGCAACGAAACGGGAGACTAAGGCAATTTCGCCGATACGGAAATGCGGATGCCCCATCCTTTCTTGGAGGGTGGCTAGCAAGCGGGGACCGAACCAAATGTTGACCGGGGAACACAAAGCGGGAGGGGGCTACGCGGCAATAGCTGTGGCAGCCGTCATTCTCTGTGCGCCGGTGGCCTGGGCACACGGCCAGCGCGCAGGCGCTTCCGCACGGCCCATGTCGGCTCCGCGAGCTTCCTCGCCCTCGCCTCAACCCGCACAGACCCGCAACCAAAGCCAGTCAGCCGCGCGTTCACAGGCTCCCGCAACCGCGCCCCATCCCGCTTATCCAGGTCCGCCGTATTTGGGTCCCGGCTATGCCCGTCCGGCGTATCCGGGCTACGCGCATCCAGTCCAGCCTCCGCCCGGCCACTTGGGCGACTGGCTTAATCAGCACCGCTCGCTTCCCGTCCAGGAGCAGGAGCGGATGCTCCGCAACGACCCCGCATTCAGGCGCTTGTCCCCTGCCGACCAGCAGCGCGTCGTCGAGCAACTGCATCAGGTCAACCAGCTGAGCGAGGAGCAGCGCCAGCGCCGTGTGGCTCGCAACGAGATGCTCGAGCATCTCTCGACCCAGGATCGGTTGCGCATCAACGACTCCGCGCGCCGCTGGGTCGCCCTGCCCGTGGACCGACAATCGTTGATGAAGCGCGCTTTCAAGGACCTGCGCTCTGTCCCTCTGGATCAGCGCCAGACGGTACTCAACTCCGCTCGATATCAGGGTGTCTTCTCCCCCGAGGAGCGTGGCATCCTCTCCGATTTGCTGCGCGTCGAGCCTTTCGAACCAGCACACTGAGCAACAGGTGTCCCATGAATTCTGGGTGCCCCATCCTTTCGCACCTTTTGCGAAAGGGTGGGGGATAGCAGCCCCCAAGCCACGCAAACACAGCTGCCCCACCGCGTGTGGCCGCAGGTGGTGGTCAGTCGGCGACCATGCTCTCACCCGGCAAGATTGGCCGCGTCCGCGGCAGCTTCCCGTTATAAGTCAGGCAGCCCATCAGCGCCAGCGCCCCCACGTAGCCAACCAGTTTGATCAGATTGGTCGTTTCGTTCTGTGGCAGAGTCTTCCACAGCACCAGCAGCACTGTCTGCGCCGCCGTCACCGACCAAACCACACCGTAAAAGTACCGCCGTTCCGTGCCTTCGCCCCGGGTCGACGTCCCCACGCGCGGAAGGTTGCCGGTAAGACCTATCAACAAAATTGCCGCCGCCAGCGCCGGATAGCCGTAGTCGTAAATCTGCTTCATCCGCCACACGCCAGTCACCACAGCAACCGTCAGTCCCTCCAAGTTCAGCAGCGCGTAGCTCAACGCCGCCGTCCATGCAAAGCTGTAGCAAACTTTGCGATAGAGCGGGTTCGGACGATCCTCGTCAAAGCGAAGAATGTAAGGGCCCGCCTCGGTCCCCGGCAGTTGTCCGCACAGCGCGGCCGCGCCCGTTCCCGCCAACACCAATCCCAGCCACGCCCAATTCATCCAGTTGAACTCATGCGCAAAGAGCTTGAAGGTCAGCGGCCCCGGCGCCAGAAAAAAAACAAAAATCCAGAGTGGCCAATGCGCCATCCGGTAGATAGGTGTATTCCGCGTGCGCATCTTCCGTTCCTGCGCATACTCCACTTTCCCTTTGTATTCCATATCCTCAAGCCTCGCAGAACCCCCTCGCGCCCGTCAATCGGGAGGAACATACTTCTTGGGTTTTCTGATGCCAGCAAATGAAGATACAATCCAATCTTATCGGAGACAATCAGAGTATCTTCGCGTTTAGATTCCAACTCCGACAGGAGAGTTATGCGATTAAAAACAGCCGTATGGATGTGCTTAACGATGAGCCTTATTTATGGAAACGTCGCGCAGAGAGCATCTGCACAGGCAACTTCAGCCCCTGAAGAACGGCTAAAGTGGGCCGCCATCACCCACCAGCTTGAGACCAGTCCCTTGGATGAAGGCGTCAACAAGGATGGAGATTGGGCACTCCAGCGGGTCACTGATGTGCATGATTTTCATGTCTCCCTGTGCGCCAGCCTGTTTACGGAATTCAGAAATCTCCAGTACACATACCAGCACGCCATACTGCGTCAATACTTGCTGGCTAGCGCCGCCTTTCAGATCGAGGATTCCCACAAAGCGCGTAAGCTGAATGCCACGAGCCTTTATGCCGTAGTCAGTGTTCTCAAGACCTATCAGGCTATTCTGGCTCAGAAGCCGGAGGCCCGATCAGAGTTGCTGGATAGCCTGCTCAAAGAGCAAACTGACGGTACATTGGCAAGCGCCATCGACAAGCAATGCAAGTGAGGATGAACTGGATTCCGTCGATCTGCCGCTGTTGAAAGGTAAGGTCTGAATCTCATGATGAAGAATATCGAACGACCTGCCATTCTTGAATGAAATGCTGCACGGAAATCTGACGCTCGGCAAACAGGCGCCCGCTCCCTTGTTTCCCGCCGAAATCGGCTCCGGTACGCCCCTACAACCGAAGCCATAGCCCCAATCCGCCCCTAAGCTACAATGAAAGTTGGGCCAAGGCCGATATTTCCGCGCAATCCGCGCAAAAAACAGCAAGGAGCTATTCCTAGATGTCGATTCCCGCCACACAAATGCGTCCCGGCATGATCATCAAGCACAAGGACCAACTGCATCTGGTCTTCAAAGTCGAGCACCGCACCCCCGGCAACCTGCGCGCCTTCATCCAGGCCAAGCTGCGCAACATCCGCACCGGCGCCATGTTCGAAGAGCGCTTTCGCTCCGCCGACGCCATCGAGAAAGTGGTTGTCGACGAAGTCTCGATGGAGTTCCTCTACGCCGACGGCGAAGACTACTACTTCATGAACCCGGTCGACTACGAGCAAACGGTTCTCAAAACCTCCACGCTCGGCGACGCCATCGAGTACCTGACGCCCAACCTGCAAATCAAAGTCAGCTACTTTGACGGCCAGGCCGTCGGCATTGACCTGCCCGCCTCGGTCGAGCTGACCGTCATCGAAACCGAGCCGGGCCTCAAGTCCGCCACCGCCTCCAGCGTCAGCAAGCCCGCCAAGACCGAAACCGGCCTCGTCGTCCAGGTCCCCTCCTTCATCAACGAAGGCGAAAAGATCCGCGTCGACACCAGCGAGGGCGCCTACCTGAGCCGCGCATAAACGCTTTAGATTGAGGTATGCAAATTGGTTCGCCGGTCCAAATTGGTTTTTCAGCCTCAAACAATTCCACGATGTGGGACGATTGCAGATATTTCGGAGCAGACTGAGCATAATAATCACTAGCGCATATGCACATGAGGCCGATACAATTGGCAGTTCGGTAGTTTGTTGACAGGCAAGCACATCTGGTTTCGGTATTTTGCTACGAAGCCTGTTTTGGATACTCAAACGGGCCATATCAACCGGACTGTGATTCAAGTATGAGACGTTGATTCCTACTTATCGTCCAAGATACTGAATGGAAAAGTTCGGAAGGAGAAACACAAATGATTGTTACCAGGCGCAGAGTGGTTTCGGTGGAAGATGCAACGGCCAAGCTAAACGCTTTAGCTCGTCGATGCGGCATCGTGAACCCTCGCTATGAGGAGTCCGAATCCGATTCGATGTCTGAATTCGATGCCTTGAAGTGGACCTCTCTCTGCTCACAGCGCATCACTTTACAGCAACGTGAAAATGAAAATTCATCTCGTGATTGGCCAGTAGTGCCCCCGATTTTTCAGTGCCTATACGGGACGATACATTGCTCCACCCCAAAGCCGCTTGTGAATACCGAAGAGGGATACCATCTCCCCCTTGCGGCGTGATAACTGCCAACTGACGGAGTATGAAGCTTGGATCAAGGGCGAGTGCGACAAACTCGCCCTTGATCCAGGCCTTACTATTGTTGGCCCATTCACGGATCCTTGTGGCTGCCCAGATTCTCCTCCTTGGGATTCTGATTTTGCGATAATCTATCCGGACAGGATGTACATTCGGGTAGGCGAGTACTACCGCCAACTACCTAAAGTTGACGGAGGAGGTGGATGCCGCCAGTCCTTCAAGTTCCACTATGGCCCATGTACAGACAGTCGGGACAGCGAGGGATTCCCAGTATTCTCGGAGGAATTTGAATTGCGAATCGACATTGATAGACTACATGGACGCCACATTCACTACATGAAGGAAAATCACATCCCTGCGGTTCGACTTCCTGGCCTCAATTTCGATAACATCGATCCATTCAAGTTCATTCGGGCAGTCGAAGAGCACAGAAAGTCCTCGGCGCCGTTGCACGACATTCTGGGATTCAAGGTGGTGCCCGCAAAATGACGAGTGCATACAATTATCCGACTGAGTATTTTCTCCAAGAAGGCAGAGAGAATTTGGGGCGGTGCATTCATGCAACATTTGAAGCCGCAGCAACCCACAACATTAAAAAAGTGATCATCTTTACCGCGGCGGGTCTGGGCGTGAAGATGGCTATTCAGGACTACCTTTCCCTAGATAAGTACGCAGATATTGAGTTGATCGCCGTGACATTTTCAAGTCAAACTCAATTCTCTACAAATGATCCTTCCGAGTACACTATTCCGGGTGACGTTTACGAACTATTAGCCAACCAGAAAGTTCCGATTGTGCGTGCCCATTTGCCATTCGATCCAATACGAACGCAATTTAGCGGGCATGGCGTGCTTGGACAGGATTTTAGCTTGATAGGTAATGCCCTGCGCATATTTTGTGGGAGTATGAGCCTCTGTGTCCAAGCCGTGTTAATGGCTTCTGATGCTGGTCATGTCGCGCTTGGAGAACATGTAATTGCGATGACTTCCGATACATCAATTCTGGTCCGAGCTGCGGGAACATCTCGATTTCTAACGGACCTGATTGTTCGAGAAATCATATGCAAACCTGTACTGCTAACAATTGGAAAGTCTGAAAGGGCGGAATATGCTCTGATTGATTCCAAGGAAACAGCCACAGACACGCCCGAACTGCTGCCCCCCGAATGATTAGATCAACGAATATGCCTTTGCATAGTTTATGAGCTTCCCAACGAAAAACCACCGCTAGTTAGCGGTGGTTTTTCGTTCCCCCTGACGTCGTCAAACACCCCTTCAAATCATGCCTAAAAAAACTCTTGCATCCTCGAGCTTCTATATGCTACTGTATGTAACATTATGGAGAGTAACACTACACCAAATCACGATCCTGCGGAGCTGGGCGAGCTGGAGCGAAGCATCCTGGCCATCGTCTGGCGTCAAAATGAAATCACCGCCGAGCAGGTGCGCGACACGCTCGGCCGCCCGCTCAAAGAATCGACAATTCGCACCGTCCTGCGCCGCCTCGAAGAGAAGGGATACCTGGCTCATTCGGTCGAGAATCGCACCTTCCTCTACCGTCCGGCGCAATCGCGACAGCGGGTCGCGGGCCGCGCCGTCAAACGCATCGTGGACTGGTTCTGCGAGGGCTCCGTCGAGGCGCTGCTGGTAGGTATGGTGGACTCCAAGGTGCTCAACCGCGCCGAGTTGCAGCGGCTGGCCGAACGCATCGCAATCGCTCAGCAAAGCCCCGCCGCTCGCGATCTTGCAAGCAAGGAGGATAAATCATGACTTCGTTGATCATCGAAGCTGCATTGCGCACTCTGCTTGTAGCTCTCGCCGTGGGAGCCGGCTTGCGTTTGTTGCGCGTCTCGAATGTGCTGGCGCAGAAAAACGTCTGGTGCTTGGTTCTGGCCGCTGCTCTCCTGATGCCGCTTCTCATGCGCTGGCAATGGCTTTCCTCCTCTGCTCCAATTCGCGTGCCGGTGCATCCCTGGGCACAGAAAGTGGATTCTCGCCCCGCCGCAACAGCCCCCGCATTCTCCGCAGCGTCGCTTCAAGCTGCTCAGAGTTCCAAGCCAGAGGCAACCGCAGTGAAGCCTTTTGTTGCTCCGGCCTTATCCTCTTCCGCCGAACCTGCCCCAATGCTTGCGGCCCAAGCAAAGGCGAAACCATTTGCTCTCGCCGCCATTCTCTGGCTCCTCTACCTCGGCGTCGGCGCACTGATGTTAGCGCGCCTGCTCTATGGGCTCGTCGCGGTGGTCAGGCTATGGACAACCGCGGAGCCGGTCTGCCTTGATCCGGAGAGTGATCTTGCTCGAGGAATTCGCTTGCGTTGCAGCCGGAGAATCGCCTCTCCGGTTGCTCTTTCCTCAGGCGTGGTTCTGCCTGCCGAATATCGGCAATGGGATCGGCAAAAACTGCGTATTGTTCTTGCCCATGAAGGCTCTCACGTCCGCCAGCGCGATTTTTTCCTGCAAGTATTTGCCGCGCTTCACGCGGCTCTCTTCTGGTTCAGCCCGCTCTCCTGGTGGCTCAAGCGCAAACTCTCCGATCTAGGCGAGGCTGTCAGTGACCGCGCCGGCCTGGAAGCCGCCGGCAGCCGCTCTTCCTATGCTCAGATCCTGCTGGAATTCGCGGCCCTGCCGCGCCCAACCCTCTTAGGAGTTGCCATGGCTCACAACAGCAATCTCTCCCTTCGCATCGAGCGATTCCTCAACGAATCGCACTTCCATCGTGCATTTACCGGCAGCCGCCGTCGCGCGCTTCTGGCGATCGTGCTGGTTCCCATACTGATCGTCGCTTTCACGGCTCTGATACGCGTGGAAGCCGCGGCCACGCCGCGTGAAGCCGCTCACCTTCAAACTGCCGGACAAGAGACTCCGCCTGCGCCTCCAGCGGCTCCCAACGCACCGCAGATGCCGCCAGAGACTCCCGCCCCTCCATCCCCGGATATCGCACTGCCCATGCCGCCGGAGGCTCCTATCCCCCCACCTCCCGATGCGGCCGGCCTGGCAAACAGCGTTCGTGCGATGAAGATGGCGCAAGACCGTTCCGGTCATCCGAGCCAACGACAAGGAAACGGCTTCGCGGACTCGAATCTCCCGAACGGCGAATCGTATGCCCTCATCACGGGTGACGGAGGTCCGCAACACTTCTCCGGCAGTTGGTATGACAGCCGCCGCGCCGAAATCGAAAAAGCGCGCAAGATGGCCCACGGGAACTTCCTCTGGTTTACTCGTGATGGCAAATCGTACATCTTTGACGATCAGTCTGTCGTCGCCCAGCTCGAGGCAATGTTCAAGCCGATAGAAGCGCTCGCCAAACAGCAGGATGAACTCGGCAAGCAGCAGGAAGCGCTCGGTAAGCAGCAGGAAGCCCTCGGTCGAAAGATGGAAGAAGTTAAGGTTCCCACTCCCGACATGAGCAAGCAGATCGACGAGTTGGAAAAGCAGATGGAAAAGCTGCGTCAAATGCAGGGAAAATCCATGTCCAGCGAAGAGTGGGCCGATATGGAAAGCAAGCTGGGCAACCTGGAAGGCAAGCTGGGCGCTATTCAAGGCGAGATTGGCGCCAGGCAGGGATCCCTTGGCGGCGAAATGGGTAGGCTGGGCGGCTTGCAAGGAGAACTTGGCGCCAAGCAGGGAAAGCTGGGTGCAGAGCAAGGTCTACTGTCGGAGAAGATCGGCCGAAAAGTTAAGGAGATGATCGATCAGGCTCTGCGTGACGGAAAGGCCCGGCCAGTCGAGTAATCACTCGATCAATAGAGATTAAACCAAAGAAGAAAAACCACCGCTGGTTGGCGGTGGTTTTTCGTTGCGCCTGAGGCGGCTGAAGATCAGAAGCCCGCCTCCGGCAGCGTGACCAGCTTGGCGTCGGTTAGCGCCTCGATCTTTCTCAAAGCCTCCAGCACCTTGTCTGAGACCGGAGCATCCACCTGCACGAAGGCCAGCGCCTGCGCCGGCTTGACTCCAGCGCGCTCGCGGCCCAGTGCGAAGTTGGCGATGTTGACGCCGTGCTCGCCCAGGATGGTGCCGATCCGGCCGATCACTCCCAGCACGTCCAGATTGCGGCAAACCAGCAGGTTGCCTTCAAGCGGCGTCTCCACAGCGATCGAATCGAACTCGATCAGGCGCGGCTGCTCGCCGTTGATCACCGTGCCCGTGACGTGGCTGGTGCCCGTGGCCGTATGCAGTTTGATCGTCAGCGTGGTGGCCGCGCCGCCGTGCGGGATCTCCTGCTGCTTCTCTTCGTGAATCCGGATGCCGCGCTCCCCGGCCACCGCCGCCGCGTTGATCCGGTTCACATTCTCCGACCCGGCCAGCAGCCCGGCAATCGCCGCGTTGCGCACCAGGTCGATCTTCGCATCGGCCAGTGTTCCGCCGTAGACCAGATCAATCGCCTCAATTCCGCCCTTGCCCGCCTGCGCCAGAAACTCGCCCAGCCGTCCCGCCAGATCGATATACGGCGCCAGCACTACATACTCCTCATGGCTCAGTGAGGGCAGATTCACCGCATTCTGCACGACGCCGAGTTTCAGATAATCGCGCACCTGCCGCGCAATCTGAATTCCCACCGCCTCCTGCGCCTCGCCCGTCGAGCCAGCGATGTGCGGCGTCAGAATCACATTCTCCAGCTCCGCGTACGGCGAGTCCTTCAGCGGCTCCACGGTGAAAACATCCAGCGCCGCTCCGGCCACCTGCCCCGACTTCAACGCCGCCACCAGCGCCGCATCGTCGATCAGCTCGCCGCGCGCGCAGTTGATGATGCGCACGCCTTTTTTCATCGCCGCAATCGACTTGGCATTGATCACGCCCGTCGTCTGCGGCGTCAACCCCACATGCATAGTCAGGTAGTCGGAGCCGGCAATCAGCTCATCAAGCGTCACCAGCTTGATGCCGTTCTCGCGCGCCACCGCCGCTGAGACAAACGGATCGCTGCCGATAATCTCCAGGCCAAACCCCTTGGCCCGCTTCGCGACTTCCAGACCGATTCGTCCCAGCCCAAGAATGCCCAGCGTCTTGCCGCGCAACTCCATCCCTTGTAGGCTTTTCTTCTCCCACTTGCCGGCATGCATCGTCGCATTTGCCGCCGGCAGCTTGCGCGCCAAGGCCAGCATCAGCGCAATGGTCAGCTCCGCCACTGAAACAGCATTCGCGCCCGGCGTATTCATCACCACAATGCCCCGCCGCGTCGCCGCCTCAGCATCGATGTTATCCACGCCAACTCCGGCCCGGCCAATCACCCGCAGCTTGTGCGCAAAAGCCATCAGTGCATCGTCGGCCTGCACCGCTGAACGCACCACCAGCGCATCCGCATCGGCTAGGGCAGCCGGCAATCCCTCCGGCAGTTGGTCGTGCGTCAGGACTTCCCACCCCGGCTCGGCCGCAAAAACGGCCAGCGTAGCCGGAGATACCTTCTCTGCCAGAACAATCTTCATCTTCTCTCCTTTGTCCCTGCGTGCTGTTTCATACTCCTCAAAGCGAATGCCCTCTTGCTCGCACAACATCTCGAAGATCCGCATCACCGCCGCGTGCGGCTTGCCTTCGCCCCGCTCGTACTTGGTCAGCGAGTTGGCATGAACCCCCAGCCGCTCCGCCATCTCGTATTGATAGAGGTCAAGCTGCCTCCGCGCAATCAGCAGCTTCTCTCCAAAACTCAGTTCGGACATACGTTCCTTCCGGTGATCGATGCGTTCCCACTCAGCGGGGTTAGCGGAGTTAGCGGGGTTAGCCATGCTGCTTTATCTAACTCCGCGAACTCCGCTAACACGCGCAAAGCGCGGCTAACTCCGCTACCCCTTCGCCGCCTTGGCAAACACTTCCTGCGCCGCCGCTACGCCCTGCCCAAACTTCACCGGCAAACCAAGGGTCTCTTTGGCGATGTGCTCCATCGCTCCCAAAAACGCAATCGTGTCCAGCGAATCGAAGAAGCCCAGATGCGCCACGCGGAAGATCTTGCCCTGCATGGTGCCCTGCCCGTTGGCCGTCACCAGGCAGAACTTCGCCTTCAGCGCCTTCACCACCGCGCCCGAATCCATCCCCTCCGGCACGGCCACCGCGGTCGCCGCCGCCGAGGGCGATGTCGGCGCAAAGAGCGTGAAGCCCAGCGCCACCAGGCCCGCGCGCGTCGCCGCCGCATTCACCTGCGCATTGTCGATCAGCGCAATGCGGCCTTTTTCCAGATCGCCGCCCGCTTGGCCAGCAATGTAATCGAGCGCCGCTCCCAGCCCAGCCACCAGCGCCACCGCAGGCGTATATGCCGTCTCGCCCTTCACTTGATTCTTCCGTTCCTTGCGCAGATCGAAGTAGTAGCGCGGATTCTTTGCTGTCTCCATCGCCTTCCACGCCTTTTCACTCACACTGAGATAGGCCAGCCCCGGAGGAATCATCACCGCCTTCTGTGAGCCGCCAATCAGAATGTCAATCCCCCAGCCGTCCACGTCAAACGTCTGCGTTCCCAGGCCCGTGATGCCATCCACAATCAGCAGAGTCTCCGTGCCCTTCACCAGCTTGGCCACCGCTTCCACGTCGTGGCTCACGGCCGTCGAGGTCTCCGAGGCCTGCATGAAAACCGCCTTATGCTCCGGCTTCAACGCCGCCTTGATCTCGGCAATGTCAAAGGTCTGCCCATACGGCTTCTCGACCACATCCACCACGCAGCCGAAGGCCTTGGTCAAGTCGATCCAGCGCTCGCCAAACTTGCCCGCCGTCAGCACCAGTACCCGGTCGCCGGGAGAGGTCAGGTTCGAGACCGATGCCTCCATCGCCCCCGTCCCCGAACTCGACAGCAGCAGAACATCATTCTGCGTGCCGACAAAAACCTTCAACTGCGCCAGAACTTTTTGAAAAAGCGCGCGAAACTCCGGCGTCCGGTGGTGCATATCCGCCGCCGCCATGGCAAACTGCGCCGCCGGCAACAGCGGCGTCGGGCCCGGTGTAAACAACCGCGTCTTGCGAATCATAGTCTTCTCCTCGTTTTTAGCCGGAGCCTGAACCGAGAACTGAAACCCGGATTGCGCCGCTTCAGATGCTCCTTGATTTTCGCTTAATCACAGAATACACAAATTTGTGATTTATGTGAATATCTTTCAGCCAATTTTTTTGTTCCCTACCGAATTGGGCAGACCGCTTTCGCAATCTCTCCCGCAATCCGAAAATACGCATTGGCGGGTTCTGCTGCAACTGCCGGTCTTGTCGGGTCTGGCGTGCTTTACGCCTTCTATTCTGCCTACGGAGTCGATAAAATCTGGCCGAAAGTGTCTATGTTTCCCGCTTGCGCGGCTTCAGCCTGTTATGAACTTTATTCCCATGGAATGAAAAAGTTATGAACGGTATCACACATCGTCCAGCATGGATGGATGCAGAAGGAGTATCCGACCGGGTATCCGAGCGATGTGAACGATCAGGAGTGGGCGTTTGTGGTACACGCTTGCGTATCCTCGATGAACAGGTCCATCTGTCCAAGGCCGTCGCGAGTGTCGGCGCAGTGAGCGTTTGGCAGCAACGCAGGTGCCCGCAGCTGCAATCCATCGGAGCTAGAATGAAAGATATGAGCGAATCCGCCACCTTGGAAACCCTGGTCAACCAGCAGGTCATCCTCGCCATGAAGGCGCACGACGCAGTCCGCACCACCACGCTGCGCCTCATCAAGAACGCCCTCAAAAACAAATTCATCGAAAAGCGCGAGCCGCTGACTTCCGCCGAGGAGCAGCAGGCCCTGGCCACGATGATCAAGCAGCGTCGCGATTCCATCGACCAGTTCACGAAGGGCAACCGCCTCGAACTGGCCGCCGCCGAAGCCGCCGAGATCGCTGTCATCGAGGAGTTCCTCCCCAAGGCCCTCGACGACTCCGCCCTTGCCGCGCTGGTCGCCGAGGCCGTTGCCGAAGTCACCGCCGCGCTTGGCAAAGCGCCCACGCCCAAAGAGATGGGCGTGGTGATGAAAGCCGTCCAGGCTCGGCTCCAGGCCGGCAGCCTTCGCGCCGAAGGCCGCACCGTCAGCGAACTGGTCAAAAAGGCGCTGGCCGGCTAGAAACCTGTTGAAAACACCGGCTTTGTAGCAGTACGCAACTTTCAGCAAGCCTCCAAGTTTTTCAATAGATGCCGCGGCCGGAGAAAATAATCGGCGCGGGCGATCCCCATTTCAGATTTTTTTGCCGATCCTTGCAACCTTTTCAAATTCCGCGCATCTTTATGAACAACAAGCAGAGGCTCTTCGAAATTTCCCCACCTGAGAAAGGACTTCACTCCTTCTTGAAGGTTCTGTACGAACCTCTTCCCTATTACCCCCTCTTGGACCCCCCTCCTCTAATGCCTCTCGAGCGGGCCTGCCGGAAGGCAGGCCCATCTGCTCCTGCGCCGACAGATAAAATGAGAGGCAGATGGCCTCATCGAACACATCAAAGAATTATCCCAATCGGGAAATCAAAGAAATCGACGCGCTCTTTTTGCGAGCTGGCCTGCGGCGCAGTTTGCGTGGAAATGCAGTTGGCGTCACCCGTCGAATGCGCTTAGAGCGCGCCTCGCAGCTGGAACTCGCCCCCGCCGCTGCGCACCCCCGCGTCGCGCCCAATGGCGTCGAGTGGCTGGCCGTTCCCGGCTGGGAGAAGCTGACCTGGCTGGCTCACGGCTTCAGCACCCGCCGCGGCGGAGTCAGTAAAGCTTATTGCGCCGACGACGCGCCGGGCGAGTTGAATTTAGGCTTCACCGCGGACGACGACCGCGAGATGGTGATCCGCAATCGCCAGCTACTGGCCGAGGCAATCAGCGGTGACGCCGCCACGCCCCTGATCGCCGCGCGCCAAATTCATTCCAGTGTTCTGGTGATTGCCCGCCAAGAGGATGCAAGACGTAAGCAGCCTGCAAAGGGTGACGGCCTGCTCACCAATCAGCCCGGCCTGTTGCTCGGCATTCAGACCGCCGACTGCATCCCGATTCTGGTGGCCGACCGCAAGCGGCGCGTGGTGGCCGCCTTTCACGCCGGATGGCGAGGCACGGTGAAGCGGATCGTCGAATCGGGCATTGGCCGCATGAGGCTGCAATTCGGCTCCCGTCCAGAGGATTTGATCGCCGCCATCGGTCCCGGCATCGGCCCTTGCTGCTACGCCGTCGGCGAGGAGATGCTCTCCGAGTTCGAGTCCCAATTCGCCTATGCCCGCGAGCTCTTCCGCGAGGTCTACGACTCTGACGCGGTGCGGACCAAGTACCCGATGCTCTTTCTTACTCAGTGCGCTCCGGGCCACTCGCCGATTGGACCCAGCCTTCACCTGAATCTTGTCGAAGCCAACCGCTGCCAGTTACTCGCGGCGGGACTCAAGCCCCGCGCGATTCAACTTGTGGGCGGCTGCACAAGCTGCCAGCGAGAGCTCTTCTTCTCCCATCGCGGCTCCCAGGGCCGCGCAGGGCGCATGATGAGCGTGATCGGCATCCGGCCCAGCTAGACCGTTTCGACAGCCATCTTCGAACGGTGCGCGAGGGCTGCGGCAGCAGCGACAATCAGAATTGGGAAGCATTCCAGCGTATAGCGTGGCTCGGAGTTCTCTACCGTCGCCAGCAGCAGGCAGCGGTAGAGCAGATAGGCGCCCAGCATGGCCGCGAAGGGAACGCGCCGGCGGACAAAACCGGCGATGGCCACTGCGATCAGCGCCGCATCGAGTAGCCCGTAGAGAAAGGCAGCCAGCGAGCCGATTGGGTGCGAGCGCCATTCCCACCAGCGCACGGGCAGCAGGTTCTTCATCTGGTCATAGGGCGACGAGTCCGTCATCAGTTCGGTGCGCGGGCGCAGAGCCATATCGGCGACGCGGGCCAGCGGCAGAACCAGATAATAGCGAAGCGGATGACGGCGGACTCGCTGCTCGGCCAGGGTATTGAAGCGGGCATCCAGCTCCGGCGTAATCGAACAGACATCGTTGTAATCCGTGATTAATTGCTCGGTCTGGCGGTACTCTTCCGGCGAGTCAAAGGCCCGGCTGGGCAGCAGATGAATGTCGATCGGCAGGTCGTCGCCTTTCCAGAAGACATCGGGCGAGGAAACGTATTCGATCAGCCAGGTCTTGGTCCAGCGATTGTAGCCGGGCAGTGTGTCTTCGCCGGGATCGGTGGCGTACCGTGGGGCCAGCGGCTGAAAGACATGGAAGGCGCGATAGTTGCGAATCGTCCAGGGAACGAAGGGCAGAGCCACAAGCAAGGCGCAGAGCACCGCGGCGCGCCATGATCTACGCGGCGCGCTTGCGCGTGTATACCACCAGATGCTGGGAACGATGGCGGCCGACAGCAGCCCGCCGTCCGGGCGAAAGAGAATCGCGGAAGAGAGCGCCACTGCGGTCAGTACAAGATAGACCCAGGGCAGACGGCCTCCCGCGCGAATGCCGCGTATCAGGCGGCCACTGGAGAACAGGCCCAGCGCAACGCAGAAGATCGAGTTGGTCTCGGTCATCGGAGTCGCGGTGTAGTTGGCGGTGAAGGGGCAAAGAACGGCCAGCCAGAGCGCCCACCAGGCAGCTCGCCTGGAAAGATGGTCGCGGACAAATCCGGCGATCAGCAAACAGGATGCCAGGTCAACAAACAGTTGAATGGGCCGGACCGGATCGTAATTGTCCATCCCGAAGAGTTTGAAGACCAACGCGAGAAAAAGCGGGTAGCCCGGCAGCCGAGTCAGCGTCAGGTGATAGGGCTTATCCAGAGCATAGGCGTGATTGACCAGTAGGTTTTTAGCCATGGTCCCGTAGACGGCGCTGTCGCCATCGAACTCGGGATAGACCAATATGAAAAACATACGCAACGCAGTGCCGGCCAACAGCGCCAGCAAGACGCACCAGTAGGGGAGCGCGGCGCGAGTGAACGCTCGCTTGCACTGCCCTCCGATCCAGGACGGCAGCGCGTCAATCGAGCGGCGGGCGAAAGAAGAAGATTGCGGTAGGACCATGCGTCGGTTCCCGAAGCCGCTCACTGCGCCCCACCGTAGACAGGCTCAGACTGGGAAAGCCAGCTCTGGCCGCGGCGAGAGAAGGCGCCTGCTCAGGAGGCTTTCGCGGCCTCCAGGGGATTGACCAGGTCGCGCAGTTCTTTAGAGGGTTTGAAGTAGGGAACTTTTTTCGCCGGAACCTCCACGCGCTCGCCGGTCTTGGGGTTGCGCCCGATGCGGGGGTTGCGCTGACGGGTGCGGAAGGAGCCAAAGCCGCGTATCTCGATCTTGTCTCCGCTCTTGAGAGCACCAATCACTGCGTCGAAGATCGTCTCGACGATGACTTCACCGTCGCGGCGCGTCAGGTCGCCCGCTCCAGTCACCTTTTCCACCAGGTCTGCCTTTGTCATTTTCACTAGACCTCCCTTCACAGCATAACCGGATTCGCCCCTTTCTTGCACGAAAATTTGGACCGCCCTGCGGTTTCGAGCCTTTTCTCCTCAATAGCTTGGCGGATCAGCCTCGACGCCGCGGATTGCACAAGCCCGCTCGGCCCCGCGGCGTTTATGATGACCAGAGAGTTTCCGCCTCAGGCAACGAGCGGAAAAGCAAGGACAGGGACGTGGAGAAAGCAGCAGAGACCAGCGCCGGGCCGAAGTACAGCATCGTGATTCCGGCCTTCAACGAGAGCGCTCGCATTCCGGCGACGCTCGCCTCAGTGGTCGGCTGCATCCACGCCCGCGGCTGGAAGGCCGAGGTGATCGTCGTCAACGACGGCTCGACCGACGCAACCGCCAAGCTGGTGAGCGCCTTTGCCGAGAACGCGCCCGAGGTACGGCTGATCGAGAATTCCGGCAACCGCGGCAAAGGCTACAGCGTGCGAGCCGGAATGCTGCAGGCGCGAGGCGATGTGGCGCTGTTCACGGACTCCGACCTCTCGGCGCCGATCGAAGAGGCCGAAAATCTCTTTGCCGCCATCGACGACGGAGCTGATATCGCCATCGGCTCCCGCTGGCTCGAGAGCGGCCGCCAAACCCACCGCCAGCCACTCTACCGGCAGTTCTTCGGACGCTGCTTCAACGCCGTCACCCGCGCCGTGATGCGACTGCCCTTCGCCGACACCCAGTGCGGCCTCAAGGCCTTCACGCGCGAGGCCGCGCAGACCGTCTTCCAGCTCCAGACCATCGAGCGCTGGGGCTTCGATCCGGAGATTCTGCTGATCGCCCTCAAGCGCGGCTACCGTGTCATCGAGGTGCCGGTCAGTTGGGCACACGACGAGCGCACCCGCATGAGCTACCTGCGCGATGGCCTCCGGATGCTCCAGGAGATCGCCCAAATTCGCTGGAACGCACTTCTCGGTCGCTATGACAGGTCGGTCGAGAATACGCTGCGCGACTGAAAATCGCTGTAAGAATGAGTGAGCGGATTCTTATGTTGGTATCCAGCAGAATCGCCATTTAGAGGCCGCGCGTTCCATAGATGGATTCACGGCTAATCGCTTCATCCGACAGCACAGGCGTGTCCGAAGGGTTGCTGTGAATCCAAGCGTGCAGTTCGTGGCGCCATTCTTCCGCGCTCAGCTTCGTACTGGCGGACTCCCGCGCTTCCATACGTTGCCGGATGGTCTCAATGCCTACTCCGACAACATCATCAGGAATGTGGATCAGGCCAGCATGGATTGCCCGCCCAACCACTTGTTCCTGTTCCGGACTCAGCTGAATGACCATGAACAGCCTCCACTTCCATTTTTTCACTCTATTCGCCGGAATGCAATGCTAACAAGTTGCGCCGGAGAGTCCATCAGTCGACCCGCTCGATCAGCGAGATGAAGAAGCCATCGCTGTGGAATCTGCCCGGCAGCAGGCGAAGGCTGCCTTGGGCCGTGAGGCTCTCGCGCAGCAGCTCCGCGCCCGGCTGCGTAAGAATGCCTTCGCGGAGCAACTCATCAATGCGCGGCTCGAGCGAAATCAGGCGGGCGTTTCGCGCCTCCGCGAGAACGGCGGCGACCACCTGTTCGTTTTCCTCCGGCTCCAGCGAGCAGGTCGAGTAAACGATGCGGCCGCCGGGGCGAACGGCGCGCAACGCCACTGCGAGTATCGCGCGCTGGCGTTCGGCCTGCCGATCAATGGCGATGAGGCTCGTACGATTGCGAATCTCCGGGTTGCGCCCCAGCGTGCCGGTTCCACTGCAAGGAACGTCGGCCAGGACCAGGTCGAAGATTGAATCTTCCGTGAGCGTGGTTGCGTCCGCCTTGCGGCACTCGACCCGGTCGCCCAGATAGGCCAATCGCTTTTGCAGTTGTTCATGGCGTGGAAGGCTGACTTCGCAGGCAAGGATGCGAGCTGCTGGATTGCGCTCGGCGAGGATGAGGGTCTTTCCGCCGGGAGCGGCGCAGCAATCGAGGATGCGGCTCCCGCATCCGGCAATCTCGGCAACCAGTTGCGATCCCTCGTCCTGAATTCTCATGCGGCCCATCCGGAAGGCTTCGGTCGTGGTTACGTCGCCGGAGATGACGGTGTGTGCGGCGGTGAGCAGTTCGCCGGCTTCCAGGACGATGCCGGCTTGAACGAGTTCGGCTTCGATGGCAGGACTGGCAAGGCGCGCGGTGGTCGCTGGCTGGCTCTGGCCGTAGCGGCAGATAGCGCGGGCCGCCTCCAGACCGTAGAAGCCAGCCCAGCGCTCGACCATCCAAGCGGGATGTGAATGGGCAAGCGCCAATTCCGCCGCGCTCTGCTCAGCGAACTGAACAGGCGGAGCCGTAGAGAGCTGCCGAAGAACAGCGTTGACCATGCCTGAGGCGTACCGATGTCCGGCCCGCTTCGCCAGTTCCACACTTTCGCTGATCGCGGCGTACGCGGGGATGCGATCCAATTGAAGCACTTGGAAAGCACCGAGGCGCAGGGCAACCAGAACTACGGAATCGACCTTGGCGTAAGGGCGCTTGAGCAAGGTTTGCAGTTGATGGTCGAGCCGAATCTGCCAGCGCAGTACACCCAATACCAACGCCGTAGCCAGATTGCGATCTGCCGCCGAGAGCTCGTTGATAACTTTGCCGTGTAACTGGTCATCGGAATGGGTTGCGGCCCGCTCGACAGCCAAGAGTACCTGAAAGGCTGCCTTGCGCGCTGGAGAAATCTCCGCTGTGCGATTCTTTGGCGCGGGTTTTGCGGAGGCTCCATTCTCTTGAGCGGTCATTGCTGCGCGCTCCCAAGCCGCGTGCCCGCATTCAGCGTGTTTCCCCGCAGAAACTCGGCTGCCGCCAGCCGCTTCTTGCCTTCGAGCTGAACTTCGATCACTTCCAGCCAGCTCGCCTGCGCGCAGGCAACAAAAAGCCGCTGGCTTTCAACATGAATCTGGCCGGGCTGCAAACCGGTTCCCGCTGTAAAGGCAGAAGAGTCCACCACGCTCATGCGATGAACGATCAGCTTCTTGCCGTCGAGCGTTGTGAAGGCTCCCGGCCAGGGCTGGAATCCACGCCAGCGATTCTTGAGTTGCGTCGCCGTGTACCCGGAAAAATCCATCCGCCCATCTTCGCGGTCAAGCAAGGGCGCAAAGGTAGCTCCCGCATGGTTCTGCGGTCGTGGCCGGATCTTCCCCTCGGCCAGGCCGGCCAAAGTCTCCACCACCAGCGGCGCACCCTCTTCGGCCAACACCTCGAAGAGCTCCGCCGCCGTCTGCTCGGGAGCGATGGCCAGCGTCTTCTGCAGCAAGATAGGTCCAGTGTCGAGGCCCTCTTCGAGCAGCATGGTGGTGTTGCCGGTAATCGCGTCGCCCATCGCCACCGCCCACTGGATCGGCGCCGCGCCGCGATACTTTGGCAGCAAGGAAGCGTGCAGGTTGATGCAGCCCAGCCGGGGCAGCTCCAGCATCCACGGCGGAATCAGCCGTCCATAAGCAACCACGACAATAGCGGCGGGAGCAATAGCTTCCAGTTGCGAGCGAAATTCGGCGTTGTTGCGAATCTTCTCCGGCTGCCCAACCCTCAGTCCCGCATCCATCGCGGTCTTCTTGACCGGCGGAATGCTCAGTTGCCGCATGCGTCCCACGGGCCGGTCCGGCTGTGTGACCACCAGTGCGATCTCGTGGCCCGCCTTCAGCAGCGCCTCCAGCGTCGGCACGGCGAAGTGCGGTGTCCCGCAGAAAACCAGTTTCATCGCTCTACCACTTGCCTTCGCGCTGCATCTTGCGAATCTTGCGCAAATTCAAATCGCGCTTCAGAGCGCTCATCCGGAAGATGAACAGCATTCCATCCACGTGGTCGATCTCATGTTGAAAACAGCGCGAAAGCACGTCCTCGCCGTCCATCTCGAACCACTTGCCGTGTTCGTCCTGCGCGCGAATCCGCACCCGCGCGTGGCGCACCACCTTCTCGCGAATCTCGGGAAAGCTCAGGCAGCCTTCCTCCTCGTAGAGCCTGCCTTCTTTCTCGATGATCTCCGGATTGATCAGCACCAGCTTGTCTTTGGGATCCTTGCCCACGCTTAGGTCGATCACCGTGAGTCTCTTCGACACGCCCACCTGCGGCGCGGCCAACCCAATGCCCTGCTCGGCATAGGTGGTCTCGAACATATCGGCAACCAGCTTGCGCAACTCAGCATTGAATTCGGTCACCGGCTCACCCGGCCGCGAAAGCACCGGATCGGGATATTTGACAATTTTAAGAATCATCGGCTTCTGTGAATTGCTCCGTCTCTGCTTGATTACTAATAGCTCCGCACTTGTTCGATGTATCCGGCAAAATTCCGTTGCAATTCCAGAGCCGAATCGCCGCCAAATTTTTCCTGCGCCACACGCGCCAGGGTAAGCGCCACCATCGCCTCGCCCACCACACCCGCCGCCGGAACGACGCAAATATCGCTGCGCTCGTAGCTTGCGCTGGTCTTCTCACGGGTGTCAAAGCGCACCGACTCCAGCGGCTTGCGCAGCGTCGAAATCGGCTTCAGGTGCCCGCGCACCACAATCTCTTCGCCATTGGAAACCCCGCCCTCCAGGCCCCCTGCGTTGTTCTGCGGGCGGGTAAATCGGGTCGGCCTGCCTGCATTCTCGGCGGCATAATGGATCGGGTCGTGCACCGCGGAGCCGAAGCTCTCGGCGGCCACCACTCCGCGGCCAATCTCGACCGCCTTCACCGCCTGAATGCTCATCACCGCTGCGGCCAGCAGGCCGTCCAGCTTCTCGTCCCAATTGACATAGCTTCCCAGTCCAGCCGGTGCGCCGTGAACCACCACCTCGAAGACGCCGCCCACCGTATCGCCGGTACGCGCGGCCTCTTCGACCTCTTCCTTCATGCGCGCTTCGGTCTCTTCATCCACGCAGCCCAGCACCACCTCGTCCTTGGCGGCCAGAGCGGCAATCTCATCCCAGTTCGCATCGCGCTCGAGCGCCACCCGGCCCACGCGAATCACATGGCTAGAGACTTCAATGCCAATCGTCCGCAGCATCAGCTTGGCCAAGGCTCCAGCGGCCACGCGCGCCGTCGTTTCGCGCGCCGAGGCGCGCTCCAGCACATAACGGGCGTCGGGAAAGTTGTACTTGAGCGCTCCAGCCAGATCCGCATGGCCGGGCCTGGGCGAAGCCACGGCCTGGTGCAGCGCCGGGTCGCCAGCCTCTACCGGCAGCTTAGCTTCCCAGTTCTTCCAGTCGCGATTGATAATCTCGACTGCAATCGGCGAGCCGATTGTCTTGCCGTGCCGCACACCGCTCAACACGTGGGCCTGGTCGGTTTCAATCTTCATCCGCCCGCCGCGCCCATAGCCCTGCTGCCGCCGCCACAGCTCGCGGTTGACGAACTCCAAATCAATAGGCACGCCGGCCGGCAGCCCCGAGACCAGCGCAATCAGCGCCTCCCCATGCGACTCCCCGGCAGTTGAAAAACGAATCATATTCTCTTGATTGTAACGGAGAAGCGGACAAGCTGGTCAGCCGGTCAGCGAGTCAGCCAGGCAGTAGGCGTATACCTATGCGCTCTTTCATGCAGGATTCCGCCGGCTCGCCGACCTGCTGACTCGCTCTTTCTTTCTTCCCAGTCCTTCGCGTACCATCTCTCCATGAGCGCCTACTTCCTCTTCAAGACCGAACCCGATGTCTACTCCTTCGACGATTTCCTGCGCGACCAGGAAACCGTCTGGGATGGCGTGACCAACCCCACCGCCGTCAAGCATCTGCGCGAGATGAAGCCGGGAACCAAATGGATCTTCTACCACACCGGCGAGGAGCGCACCGCCGTCGGCGCCGGAACCGTGGTCAGCGTAGACCCCTCCGATCCCAAGCTTCCCATCGTCAAAGTCAAAGCCGGCAAGCGCCTCCGGCAGCCCAAAACCCTCGCCGCCATCAAGGCCGAACCCCTCTTTGCCACTTCGCCCCTGGTCCTCATCGGACGGCTCTCCGTGGTTCCGCTGACACCCGAGCAGTGGGAGTGGTTTGTAGCATGAGAGACTGCGGTCGGCATTCAATTCATTTCAGGATATATTTCTGCATATAGTTCGGTTGGAGCGTTGGTTTGCCGGGGGCCCCGGGTTGGCGCGATCTTCACTCACAACGCCGCCCACGCGAAAGTTCATAACAGGCTCTAGTGTGGGAAACCAGGAGTTCCACCGGTCTCCTCCAAGCCATACATCCGCCCCCGCGCCTTTCTTCTGGCGCGGACAAGCCGAAGGCAGTTGGCCGAACCGCAGGTGCTTGCAGATAATTACCGCCCCTTGGCGCACAATTAAAGCATGAACCACACCCAAAGCCACGGGCTTTTGCTGACCACTGACCACTGTTCACTGACCACTGTGTGCAGCCGGGCACATCCCTGACATTTCAGACCGGGGACATCCCTGACACTTTTTCGTTTTCTGCCGCGGAATTGCGGTTTACATTTCCAG
>Ga0181520_10001202_pt1 | contig 53590 bp, 48 predicted proteins | sample PEATcosm2014_Bin_29_FD_132451 | JGI IMG/M metagenome (GOLD analysis project Ga0181520, IMG submission 132451) | Peatland microbial communities from MTU Mesocosm Facility, Houghton, MI, USA - PEATcosm2014_Bin02_30_metaG | ecosystem: Environmental > Terrestrial > Soil > Wetlands > Peat | place... | reverse complement strand
TCGTGCGCGACCCCGCCTGCCAGCCGGCCAATAGCTTCCATTTTCTGAGACTGCAGCAACTCTTCCTCTTTGCGCCTGAGAGCTTCGCTGCGCGCGGCGATTTCCCGCTCGAGATTCAGATTCAACGCCGTCAGCTGCTTCTCGCTCTCGAGCAAAGCGTTTTCGCTTTCGCGCAATTTATCCTCAATTTCTTTGTGCTCGGTGATATCCGCGCCGATGACGAACACCAGATTCTCTTGTTCAGAAAGAATACCGCTCCACCGGAACCACTTTTCCGCGCCATTCTCGCAGATAAGGCGGGCTTCGAACGGCTGAGTTGGCTCTCCGGCTGCGATCTTTATTAATTGATCGCGAAATAATTCGGAATCTTTTCCGTGGACAAATTCAAAGGAGGGAACAGAAAGCAATTTTTCGGACGGCCATCCGATGAGCCGGCTCCAGGCCGGATTAATGCGTTGCAGAACTCCGTTCTGACTTAAGGCGCCAATGAGATAAGCGGAGGAATTAAAAAGGGCTTCCAGCCCTTGATCCGATTTTCGCCGGTTCTTTGGATTTCCCGGCGTCGATTCAGCTTCTGCCCTGGGATGAAGCGAAGGTATCGGAAGCATCACGCCCCCCGTAGACCGCGTACATCTCCAAGTATATCATCATGGCATACAAATCAAGAAATAATAAATTTATTCGCCGCGGTAAAGCAAAACGTTGGCCTTTTCCAGCGTGACAAGACCTTCCTTGATCATGACATCGAGTTTCGGCATGAAAGCGTTTATCTTCTCCTCGCTGTCCACAATCTCAACCACAATTGGCAGGTCCTCGGAAAGGCGCAGCAGCTTGGCGGTATGCATGTGGCTTTTCCGCCCGAAACCCATCATTCCCTTCAGCGCCGTCGCCCCGGCCATCTTTTCCCGGCGGGCCAGCATAACGATCTCCTCATAGAGAGGCCTGCCATCCCAGCGGTCCATCTCTCCTATAAAAATCCTGAGCAACTTTCCATCCTGCGGGATTTTCATGACATGTTCTCCTATATGATTTTTACCAGGAAAGCGCCGAGGCGGAAAAAAGCATATCCCGCCAGGACGCTTACCGCGACATTTGCCGTTCCAAGAAAAAATTCTCCATCCCGCAGCAAGCCGGACGTTTCAAGAATAAATGTGGAAAACGTGGTGTAGGCGCCGCAGAAGCCGGTCATCATCAGAATCCTCTGCTCCGGGCTGAGAATGAATTTTTCTTCCGCAAGGCTGTTGAACAGGCCGATCAGCAGGCACCCGGTCACATTAACGATAAGCGTGCCCCACGGAAAACCTGTTCCCGTACGCTTATAAATCTCGCCGGCGACGAAATAACGCGCGAATCCCCCGGCGATCGATCCAATTATCAGATACCAGAATCTCATGACGCATCCTCTGCTCTCGCGGCCCAGCTGCGCGGCTGCTCCAGCCCGTGCGCTTCAAGCAGGGCCTTGTCTTCGTAAATATCAGGGATACTGCCGTCGGCGATCACGCGCCCGCCATCCATAAGGACCGCCCGGCTGCAGACTTCCAGGGTCAAATCAAGATCGTGCGTGGCGATAAGCTGCGGCTGCGGCAGCTTTTTCAACAGCTCAATCAGCGAACGGCGGCTTCGCGGGTCGAGTCCGGTGGAGGGCTCGTCAAACGCCAGGATTTTAGCATCCATCGAGAGGACGGTTGCCAGGGCAATTTTCTTTTTCTGTCCCACGCTCAAATGATGCGGGACCAGCGCTTCCGAACCTTCCATTCCCACCCAGTGAAGCGCCGTGCGAACGCGGTCGCGGACCTGGGCCTCGCTCAGGCCGAGGTTGACCGGCCCAAATGCCACGTCCTCAAAAACGGTTGGCATAAAAAGCTGATCGTCGGGATCCTGAAAAACCAGCCCCACCTGCCGGCGTATCGCATGAAGCGTGGAGTTATCCATCAATTGACCGAGAACACGGATCTCTCCTGTGCCCCGGAAAATCCCATTCAAATGAAAAAACAAAGTAGATTTGCCCGCGCCGTTCGGCCCGATTACCGCCACGCGCTCAAATTTACAGAGTTTTAAATTGACTCCCTTGAGCGCTTCCATCCCATCCGGATAATGGAAGGAAAGACCCTGGATTTCGAGGACTGTTTCGTTCACTTTCATACCGCCCAGCGGACACAACTTACCAAAAACACGGAAAGAATCACAAACACCGCATCCCATATCCCAAAGTGGAGCAAATGCATGACGGGCAAATCCTTTGAGAATCCCCGCGCCTGCATCGCGGCAAACACGCGCTCGGCCCGCTCATAGGACCGCACAAACAGACTCGAGAGGATCTGGCCCAGCCTGATCCACTGCCTGCGCCGGAATTTCCCATAATAGCGCGAAACCCAGGACCGCTCTATCTGCGTCGCTTCGTCGCGCAAAACCCCGCTGTAGCGGTACAGAAAAGCCAGGAATAAAGTGAACACATGCGGCGCGTGCGACTGTTCAAGCGCGCGCAGGAAATCCGGGAACGGCGTCGCGAAAGATACGAGCATCAGTCCGGCCAGCGACAAAACGGACCGGGCCAGGATATTCTTCAGGTGATCAAAAGATAATTGCGAGAACCACAAAGAAATCAGCATCAGGAGGGCGAATGGCAGAATGGCGCTCACGCGTTTTATCAGAGGTTTCAGAGAGATTCGCGCCAGAAGCGCGTAACAGGCCAATATTAGAACGTAGCCGGCGATTTGCGCTCCGCTCAACCGCGGCGAAAGCAGCACACAGGCGATAAAAAAACCTCCTACCAGCAGCTTGCTGCGCGGATCCAGGTGATGCGCGGGAGTGATTCTATGACGGTAGACGTCATGCCATTCATGCGTCATCGCTTAATCCTTTTTATGAGCTTCCCAATAATCATGGTCACGGCCGCAACCAGCGCTATTCCGATCAACGCTTTCGGAAAGTTCTCCACCCCCCCTTGCAGATGCAGCAGCCGCTGGACAGCGTCCGGACGTCCTGAAGACAGCGGCACGGCGACAGCCAGGACGATCACGATGATTATCAGATAAAAAGTTGTCATTGCGAGGAGGCCTTCCTTACGCGGTATTCAATGGCCGACGCGGCAATCTCATCGCAAAATTTACAGGGATCTGAGATCGCCACGTCGTTCGCCGGCTTCGCACGCTCACTCCCCGCGATGACGAAAAGGGAGCAGATCGGGCCTGGTCCGCGACAAAGTTTCCAAAACCGTTCCCGTCACAATTCCTTCCCCCAGTCCGATCAGGAAATGAACGCCTCCGATTACGGCAAATCCGATTTTCCAGCCGATCGTCCCGGAAAGCGCCAGTTCGCCCGCGCAGCATAACGAAGAAATAAAAACCGCGCACCAGGCGGCGGCGAACCCCGCGAAAAAGCATGCCCGGTTTTTGAACGTCCTGAAGAAGACCCGGAAAAGGAGCGCGCCTCCCATGGTTCCAACTATGCCCATGTTAAAAATGTTGGCGCCAAGGGCCGCCACGCCGCCATCCTGAAAAAGGAAGCACTGCACTATAAGCACAACCGTCGTCACGATCAGCCCCGCCCATGGCCCGAGGAGAGCGCCGATCAGTACGCCTCCCAGAAAATGGCCGGAAGTCCCGCCGCCTACGGGGATATTGATCATTTGCGCGGCGAATACAAAAGCCGCAAGAATGCCCATCAACGGCACGGTCTTTTCCTCGAATGTGCGGGAAACGCGCCGCAATCCAAAAGCGACCGCGCCGCCGCTTAACACGTCCAGCGTTCCCCACACAGAGGGCTCCAAAAATCCGTCAGGAATGTGCATTATCTGCGATCATACCATTTGAAAAATCCTTCCAATAATGCCTGAATAATTCCCGATGCTTACCGTTCGAGCTTACGCCGGCGATGGCAACGTCCTTCTGGCGTGGGATATTGACCCGAAGCTGACGGCGAACCTTGCGGGATTCGCGATTGAGTGCAAACCCGGCGACGGTCTTTCCTATATAGTTCCCAACCGGCTGAGTTTTAAGACTTCCTTCACCGCGGAAACCACGGCGGCGCAGCGCCAATGGACTCCGTCTACCGAGGCGCCGATTCAGCGGTTCAGCTGGCTCGATTATTTAAAGTCAGATTCGCCGGAACCATACGCCTACACCGTCACGGCCATGCATATGGCCCCGGATGCGGCGCATTTGCGCGCGGGAGAAAAGGCATCGGTAACCGTTTCTAAAGATCAATGGCCGTTCAAGAATCTCCTGATGGGATTCACGCGCGGGTATCTGTCTTCACAGGCCTATGCGGAATTATTTCATAACGCGCCGATCTCGCCTCAGCCGCCGTCGGTCGGCTTCGACACCGGGCCCTACGAAGCCCAGTACGCATGGCTCGGCGGCCATGCGCGCAGGCTGTTGTTTGATTTTCTGGATGAGTGCGGGAGCGATCCGGCCATCAGCGTCGATGTCTTCGCCTACGATTTCAACGAACCGGACGTGATACGCGCGCTGGCGAAGCTCGGACCCCGCCTGCGCTTATTTCTCGACGACGCTCCGCTGCACACCAGGCCGGGCGCGCTCGAACCGCTCGCGCGGGCGATGCTCGCCGGATCCGCAGGGGACGTTAACGTAAAGACCGGGCACTTTCAGCGCTTCGCGCACAGCAAGGTGATGATCCAGAAGAAAAACGGCCGGGCGGTCAAAGTGCTGACCGGTTCCGCCAACTTCGCGCTGAGAGGTCTTTATGTCCAGGCCAATAACGTGCTCGTATTCAACGACGCCGCCGTCGCGGGAATTTACGAACAGGCTTTCGAGCAGGCCTTTACGGGAATGGCCGGCTTCGCGTCGTCGCCGATCGCGGCGCAATGGCTCAGGTTTCCGGCGGCGGCAGGCAGGCCCGCCGCGCAGTTCGCCTTCTCGCCGCATAAGTCTTTTCATGTGTCGCTGGACGAAGTTGCGCAGGCCATTCAAAACGCCGAGAGTTCGGTCCTGTTTGCGATCATGGAGCTTGCGGGCGGCGGCCCGGTGATGGACGCGATCAAGCAGCTGGGTAACAGAAAAATCTTCACTTACGGCATGACGCAGACCGAATCCAGCGATCTGAAAATATTTTCGGCGGGCAATCCCAACGGGATCGTAGTGCCGTTCGCTTTCTTAAGCCGGCATGTGCCGGAACCGTTTGTCGCGGAGTGGAACGGCGGCTTCGGGCAGGTCATTCACCACAAATTTGTGGTGGTGGATTTCAACGGTAAGAACCCGAAAGTTTTTACCGGGTCTTCAAACCTTTCATCCGGGGGCGAACAGGACAACGGCGACAACCTGATCGGCTTTTCGGATCCCGCTCTGGCGTCCAGATACGCGGTGGAAGCCATCCGGCTGGTTGACCACTACCATTTCCGCGCGGCATTGAAGACCGCCACAGACCAAAGCCCGCTGACCCTGTCCACCGGCGACTGGTGGAAGCCGTACTTCGATCCCGCTAACATCCAATCCCATATCAAGCAGGTCTTGCTGCAAAACTCTTGAAAAACTGCGCTAAAACAGGTAAGAAATAGGTGTGACAACAGGTGTGATAGACATTTGTCCAACCTTGTCACACCTTGTCCAACCATATGTTTATAGTCGAATTCGGGTGTGACAACAGGTGTGACAGGCATTTGTCACACCTTGTCACACCTTGTCCAACCGGGAGGCAATGCCATGGATGACATGATTCCTGAATATCTCGAAAAACATAAGGACGTCAAAGAATTCATGATGCCCTTCATCGCGGTTTTGACTGCGATCCTTTGGGGAGAAGCCTGGCTGGAGATCATTTCTCATGACGCCTGGCGATCTTCGCATAACCTGACCAAAATTTATCTGGCCATGATGGGTGCGTATGCCGGAGCCGGCGAAGCGCAAAAGTGGTTCCAGAAAAACGCCTCCGATCCCGCAGATGACACCACGCTGGAACGCATGCACCGCGGCGGTTTTTTTGTCGCGCTCTGGCTTTTGCCTCTGCTTTCCTCTTATGTATGGGGAATTTTTGACCAGAAAGTACCTATGCCCGGGCCTCTTCAGGACATTGCCACCGGCCTGGTGATTATTTTCTTTGTCAAAGCCGCGTCCCGCCACGTCAGGCACACGCACAGGGGAATCGGCGGCGCGGCGGCGGACGATTCGGAAATCGTCGAAGGGCAGGACGAACTGACTGTGGCTGTGCGGCAGAAAATCCTGGCGTCACCCGATGGAATGAAACCGGCGGAGATCAAAGCGGCTTTTCCGGACAGGCATCCTCGAAAAATTCTGCGCGCATTGTCCAATCTGATTGCTTCCGGACAGGTGTCGCGCTCCGGCAATCCGCACACCGCGGAGGCGCGTTACAAGGCAGCTTCAGACAAATAACATCGAGGCGCAAGGCGCACCGAGCGCTACCGTCCGGCTTCTCCGAATTTGTAAGATTATTTCCGTGGAACTCAACGGCCCCGTGGTGGAATTGGTAGACCTGCCTGCCGGCAGGCAGGCGCGCGGGAATATGCTATGTATATCGTTCATTGAAATAACTTCAACGGCCCCGTGGTGGAACTGGTAGACCTGCCTGCCGGCAGGCAGGCGCGCGGGAATACGCTATGTATATCGTTTATGCGATCAACAGCCAAGTAAAAAACTATATTTATGTTGGCATGACCTCGAACTTGAGCCGACGATTAGTTCAACATAATAATGGGCATGAAAGAACTACAAAGCCTTATAGACCTTTTCAATTAATCTTCACCCAAAGTTTTCCTGACAGGAATGCAGCAAGGGTTCGAGAGAAATATTTAAAATCTGGCGTCGGGAAAGAGTTTTTGCGTTCATTGAAATAACTTCAACGGCCCCGTGGTGGAACTGGTAGACGCGCGAGACTCAAAATCTCGTGTCCGCAAGGGCATGTCGGTTCGAGTCCGACCGGGGCCATTTCTTTACTTTTTCACCAGATATAAATCAAACTCTTCCAGAGGATCTTTTGTTACGGTAAACGGCAGCGCGCCCCAGCACGAGGCGTAGAATCCTGCGGAAGCCGGAACGTCCATCACCCGCAGCGGCAGCCGCGAATCATAAACAAAGCGCGCCAGCCATTCAAACCGCTCGGGATGAGGGACAGCCCACCATGATGACTTGCGGTATCTTGCCCGCAAAAATAAATCTCCCCTGGAAAAATTCTGATTCGGAAAAACGCTCTCCCACCCCAGCGGTTCGATATAGGGCTGCGCTCCGTCAAAGGTATCCGCTAAGAAATACCATTTGTTCGAACTCCGCGGCGCCAGTTTTTCAAAGGCCGGGCTGTTCGCCGTAAGCGCCCACTCCAGTTTTCTGATCACACCAGCCTGGGCGTAATCCGCATAAGCCAGGCAGGCGCCGAACAGCGCCGTGGCTTCCGCAAAAGGAATGATCCAGCGCGATAAGCGTTCCCTGTCGAAAGCGTCGATGAAAAGCCAGACTGCGGGAGGCAATACGATCAGGAAATAACGCGCCGCAGTCCACGGCATCATCACAGTCAGTTCCGCCAGTCCGAGAACCAGCCACCATAATAAAAACCGCTGCCTGGCATGCTGTGCTGCCAGCAGAAACGCCGCCGTCCCGCCGGCCTCGACTGCGAACATGGCGGCCTGAGACCACGAGAAGCCGCCGTATGAGGAAACAAAAATAACGGTAAGCAGCCCCACGAAAGCGATCACCGCGGCAAGGACTTTTCTCCGTGTTACGGCCAGAAGCGGATATCCCCCTAAAACAAAAATAGTCCCGCCCGAGAAAAATGCGCTCACTACCAGTAATTTGCCGCTCCATGCCAGAAAAGACAATCCGTGAACGCCGCGCGGCAAAGTGGCCAGCAGGTGCATCCGCCCGTAAGCGGCGATATTCCAGAATCCCCACGCCAGCAAAACTCCGCAGCAAACAATATAAGCCGCATATCCGGGAAGCCAGCGCCGCCTGTCGCGCGCACTCAACTGCCATAAAAGGGCAACGGCAACAACCAGAACTCCGGAGTATTTCACGAGCAGGGTCAGGCCCATCAGCAGGCCGGCGAGCATCGCCGGACCGGCTTTCCGCCGGTCCAGCGCCTTAAAAAAAACAAGAAGCGAAGCGAGAAAAAGCGGCATGAGGCCCGAGTCTATCAGCAGGGAATACGACGTCAGCCAGTACGCGGGAGTTAACGCCATGAGCGCCGCAGCCAGGCCAGGGCGCGCAGTGAACCTTTTCCCCAGAAAATAGACGCACCAGACGCTGATGATCGAAAGCGGTAGAGTGGAAGCGCGCAAAACCCGCAGCCTGCCGCCAAAGACCTTTAAGATTGCCGCGAGATAATAATGGAACAGCGGCGGGTTGACCATGCGCGGCGCCGCTCCCCGCTCCCAGGCGATTACGTGATGCCCGGCGTCGTCGCTGTAAAAATCATAGGGCCGCAACGGGTGGGCAAGCAGCCCCTTCGCCATGGTCACGTGATAATAATCGTCGACAAAATAGGCGCGCTGGAGAAAAGGAACCGTTGTACACAGGACCAGAAGCGCCAGTCCCGCAAGGATCTTGTAAGGCTTCATTGGCCTCAAGCGTAGGTGAACTGGAGAGAAATAACCAGGTCCGGATGAAGGCTCTTGTGCACGGGACAGTGGTGCGCTGCGGATTCCAGCTTGCGGCGCTGTTCCGGTGAAAGAGAAGCCGGAAGATGGACAACAACCTTGAAGGAACCGATGCGGCGGAAGGGCGCGCCGGCCATTTCCTTTTCGGTTTCGGCTCGCGCGCCTTCCATGACAATACCGTCGCGTCGCGCCACAATGTCCATGGTCGTCAGGATGCAGGTTGCCAGAGCCGCGCCTACCAGGTCCGTCGGAGAAAAGCGCTCCCCGAGGCCCTGATTATCACGGGGTGCGTCCGTCTCGATCTTCGAACCGGACGGCTCATGCGTCACTTCACAGTGAAGATTGCCTTTGTAAACTGCCGTCATTTTAACCATGTTTTCCCCATTCCCGAAGATGGAACTCCTCACATCAATTTATATCAAAAACCGGAGCGGTGCCGCGGATGCCGTTCATGCGGCGCTCCGCGCGGATTGGAGCGGAGCAATGGCGTGCGGAAATTCTTCGGCTGAATTATCTCTCAGTTCTTCTTCAATGGCATTCATCTCTCGCCGGATAACGTCCCCGGAGAAGAACCGGTCTGCCCATCCTGGCTTTTTCCCCGGATCTTCCAGATAAGATTTCAACCACTGATGCAGAGTCTCCAATCCGATACGTCGTCCACGACGACCGGTCAGCTCTTCGCCCAGGCCCATGAAAACAGCCCTGGGAATAAGCTCCAGGGAAGCGGCGTCAACTATGATTTCCAGCGGATTTGCATTTAAAAAATTAAGGCTGAACAGATGCATGAGAAATCCGGCAGGTGCAATCCCTTTTCGATCTCCTCGCCATGCAATGAGTCGGGACCGGGGGAATTTGGAGCCATGAAGAAACGGCCCCGATGACCCCAGGAGAAAGGCGTTCCCATCAAGATTTAAATCGCCTGCGGGCATCGTGAAGCGATCTATCATGGTTCCCGCCGTTTCGTCATAGAAATGCGCCTGAGCAGCTACCGCGGCAGCCAGGATGCGTACAAAATCTTCCTGACGGTACACCGGCCCGCCGCGCATGGGGTGGCTGGAATTGACGTAGAAAATTCCCGGCGGGCAGGCGAAATCGCGGGAGGCGGAATGCCCGAGATAAATGATTTCATCGCTGTTATCTGTAAAACTGGCGGCATAAGCTGCGATGGTTTTTCCTGAAACCTTAACCGAAGCATCCCGAAGCACTTTAACGGGGATAGAATCATCCTGATGGCGCGAAAAACAACGATATTCCTCTTCCACCACTCTGGAGGCGCGATAATTCCTGGCCACATTCAGAATAAAAGACACGCAGGCGCCGTCACGGAGCGTCATCAGAACCAGATGTACGACGTGATATCTGCCGGCTTGAAAACCCAGCACTCTTTTCAAAGGCAGCACATCATCTGCCGTTAATAAGGGATTCCCTGATTCATCCCGTATGCATCCCAGCAGAAAATTTTCGTCCGACAGCAAATCGCGGACGATCCGAGGCATAAGTTCGGCAAGATCGTCCGCTTCCTTTGGAACATCGGCATTTCTTGGCATAGTCGTGTAATGAAAATTTCCATCAATAATAATTCCATTGCGGGGAGGCTCCCATTTTTCGTCTCGTGATTGATTGACAAGGCGATCCAGGAAAGAGACTATCCCCGGGTTGGAAGTTCCACGTCGAAGCACTTCCAGATGATGCTCATACAGGCTCTTCAATCCGGGATCCCGAACAAACCAATAATTCAGCGTCGTAAGCAGGATGAAGTAATCCAGATCCGAATTGAATGCTGCTTCCACGAAAGGCTTCAGCGCCGGGCCGTCAGAATCTTCGATAGCGTTCCGCAAGCTTTCCGTGATGTCCGGACGGAGACCCGGGCCATTCGCCGGCGTTCCCTCTTGTTGGCCGACAATATCATGACCAATACGATCGAGAGGAATTGTGACGGGAGCGCCGCTGACAAAACCCGGCGGGAAAGCGTCGCCAGCGCTCATCCTCCATTTCACCCTTCCGTACACCGGATTCAGACGATACATTTCTTCCTCAAGCGCCCAGAAAGACGCGAGTAGATTCCCCTCATTGATAGACGGCCCGTTCCAGGCCACCTTAATTCCGATCATCCCGTTGAGCCATTTTTCTATCAGAGTCGAATACCTGGGGACCACAGATTCGGGCTTGATCCATTGGCTCCCCAACCGGGCGGCTGCCCGGCCCAAAGCGACCTGGACATCTTGATGAAATCGTTCCCCGGAAAATGACAGATAATCCAGATCATTCGGTGACAGGGGGTCGGCCATGATCCCCCGGGTCCGCAGTTCTTCCACCAACCAGTTCCATATCCGTCTGCCGGCTTCACGCAACCCGGAGTGCGGATCATCTGCAGCCTGACTACGATTTTCTCCGAATAACCATTCCACTGGCATGCCATGTAACACTCCTGCCAGGATAATTGGAATTCCGGTTTCGCTTCTCGCCAACCAGGACTGTAAAAACCGGGTGTCCAATTTCTTAAAGTAACTCTGGAACAACTCGCGCATGGGCTCCAGAGGTTCCGGGAAAAGCCGCTCAACGAACGTTTCCCCATATGCCCGCGCCGTTCGTGCCATCACGGCAAGCGTATAGAATTTATTAGTCAGCGCTATAACGGGAAACCCGTATTGCCGCAGCAAATGACGGGTCATCAAACAACAGCCCGCCCGAACCTGGTGTTCCGTAAATCGAGTCAGGTCGCGGAACTCGTCGCTGTCGTTATCTTCTCCCGCAAGGGTCAGGTCCTGAAAATGGGAGGAACATTTGTTGAATCCTGAATTTGCCATACCCGCTTCTGCCGCCGCCCAACGCCTCATCGCTCTCAGAATGATTTCGGCGGGCGTCAGGATGATTTGTTCCAACCCCAGGTAGAAAAGCACGGCAGCCAGGCGTTCCATGCGCTTCAATCTGTAATCGGTGGCCAGCATCTGCGGCCACTTCACAATCCGGTAGGGGCCCTCGACGGACCGGATAAACTGCAATACCGGTTCAAGAGGCTTCCCGTCTGGTCCGGGGAATTCCACTGCGCGTACCAGGCCGCCCCGGCCGTCGCACAAAACGTGAAGCGGCCGCCAGGCCAGCCATTGCGTCAGACTTTCCCCGCCGCGATGCATCACATCGAGATGCATGCGTGCGGCGTCATCAATGCGGTCCCGAAAACCTATTCCCCAGTATTCGGGATCCCCCGCAATTTCAGGCTTTTTGATGAAAAACGGCGGCTGGTTTTCATCGACAAACTGTCCCGAATTTTTGATCCCAAGCCAGGTGCCATCCGGCAAAGGGAAAAAAGCCTGGCGTCCATTCGCGACTTTGTGGATATGGTAAAGCGTCTCCCCCTCGGTGTATTGATCGGTCACAGCCACAAGCACCGTATACCCCTGCGCCATCATTGCCCGCGCTCCATCCTCCGTCCCCGCCGAAAAACCAGTGAAACGATCCAGAACCGAGGGCCCGCCCAGTGCGCTTAGTGCATCCGCCTCGACGGGGACGAGCGACCCGGCTTCATTTCGATCTTCGTTTAGCACCGCGATATAGCAGGGCCTGAGAATGGGATTTTCAAAAAGCAGTTCTTGAACCGCGGGCGGGATATATGTCCCATCGAAGACAAAACGCCGCCAGTAATCATCCGGCAGCGCTGCCTTCGGCAGGAAGCGTCGCGCCGAGGGGATGGTATTTATTACTTTAGCCTTGACTCTTGGATCGAGGAAAAAATGACGGACCTGCGTCGCCGCCGGAGCGAGAGCCTGCGTTTCAAACGGCGACATCATTAACGCGGAGTATGAAATGCGGGATGCGGAAGAAGGTTTTCCTTTATAAAAACTTCCAACTTCCGAACTCCGTCCTCCACTGAGTCCCCGGCGGACGCCCGCCGGAGACTTAGTGGCTGGGCGCGTTCCGAATTCCGCGCTCACATTCGATACGGCAAGGCAGAACGCCAGCGTGAACGCGAGCGGCCTCACGATGAATCTGTGCGTAATCATAGTACGCGCGCATGCACGCGCGAGGAATAGTCTATCCGGTTGGGCGCGGTTAATGAATATGCCTAAAGGCTAAATTTTGCGGTCCGACCGGACTATGTATTATCTGGGCCCGCTGATCAGAAGGGAAATCCCGTTTATGTTCAGGTCAGTCCTTCAGCAGTTCTCTGGCGGGGACGAAGCGGTATCCTTTTTTCTCCAGATCATTGATCACGGCGGTGACGACCTCGAGGGTTTTCGCGCGGTTCTTTCCGCCGTCATGGAACAGGAAAATCGCTCCGGGGCGGGCATTCGCTTCATACTCGCGGATCATTTGATCAGCGGGTTTCTTGAGCAGCCAGTCCGTGCCGAACGTCCAGTGAACCAGGGCGTATCCGTGCTCTTTCAGCGTTGGCAGCAGCCAGGTATGGTTGAAATAGCCAAACGGCATGCGCACCACATTGGTATGCACGCCGGACGCCCTTCCCAGAGCCGCCTCCGTCTGCTGAAGCTCATGCACCAGGCGCGTCGGGGTGCCGTTCTTTTTATTGTGGAAGTTGAAATGGGTGTAGGTATGGTTGCCGACTTCATGGCCCTCCTCGACAACCTGCCTGGCGATTTTCGGGTACCCCTCGATCTGATCGCCCTCCATAAAAAAGGTGGCATGGATGTTGTGCTTCTTAAGCAGTTCCAGAATAGGGACCGTGTACCGGCCGGGGCCGTCGTCAAAAGTCAGCCCGATAATTTTCTCCTTGGTGTGCCCCTGAAAATAAAACTTGCCGGGAGTATAACCCCAGGCCCCAGGGCCGAGGGCCAGGTGCAAGACGAAAAAAATACCGCACATCTTAAACAAATGTCGTTTTCTCGGCCCTCGGAACTCGGCCCTCGCATTTTTTTTCATCTAATGTTTCCCCAATAAAAGATTTATCACGCTCACTGCCAGGCCTCCTAATAACGGAATCCAGAAATTATCGTTCCAGGGAAGCTGCTGCAGCTCAACCCATGCGCCGGCGACCGCAGACAGCAGCGCCACTACCGGCCTGAGGAAAAAACATCCCCAGACAGCCGAAACTATGACGAAGGCAATGCTGCCTTCGCGGGTTTTCCCCGGGGTTTTCCCCCACGCAATGCGGCCCCAGCGCTTTCCTGCGAGAGCGGCCGCCGCATCGCCAAAGGTAAGGAACCCGAGAGCGGGCAGGATAACGCGCGGGCTGGCAAAAATGATCATTGTGGCGGCACAGCCCAGAAGAGTCCAGAAAATTCCGGAGGGCTTCATGATTTCGTCTTCCCGGTAAATCCCGTCGAATCTTTCCAGAAACCAGGCGTTCATCTCAGGACGGCGCAGGCGGAGAAACTCCGCAGCGCCCGCAACAGCCACGAACGCCAGCATCAGGCCGATCGCCACCGGGCGCGGCAGAATCGCATAAATGAGAATGTAGAAAAAAGAGAGATGATGAAAGGCTTTACGTTTTAGTTCCGCTGATAAACTCATTGCTGCTTTGAATTCGGAGTGCGGAGTTCGGAGTGCGGAAGAATGTTCTTCTTCATTAAACATCTACCACCTTCCTCATTCCGCATTCCGGCTTCCGAACTCGATTTATGGATCCATTTCTGCGAAAGCGTTGCGAGATGAACTCCTCCACGGCAAACCTGGCGGTAAGCCGTCCAGCTTTCGCGTCCGGACGTCTTAAAAAACTCTTTCCAGGAAACCGTCTTCGGAAAAAGAAGACCGAGTAAAAATATCAGGCACAAAACGTTGCCAAGATAAATAAAGACTCCCGACAATAAAACCCCCGCGCTCTGAAGGTCGGGCTGATCGTTCTTTAAAGCATGCCAGGTCAGCGCGGCATGGAATCCGATGGACATGCCCAGGATCAGAAGGAACCACTGCCGGTACGGCTGCAGGTTGTAAAAATAACATCCCAGATAGAACAGCCCCAGAAGAACAAGAGAATAAAGCGGAATCATGTAGGGCGCCAGAGCCACGAAAATATTGGTTTTGGTAACGGTTACAGACCCGCCTTTCTTGCTCACGTGAAATTTTTCAACGTCGCCGCCGCTCATCCAGGCGGCCAGGGCGTGCGTCAGCTCATGGCCGAAAACATATGTTCTGATCGGCTTGAAGAATACCCACTGAAAAGCCATATACCCCAGGAACCCGGAGAAAAAGTAAAAGGAACCTTCGGGGACGCTGACAAAATGCCGGGCGATCGCACAAAAGCTCATCAACACGCCGTAGCATGCAGGCAGCAGCATGATCGCCATGAAACCACGGGCAAGCGTCTTCATATTCTTATTATCATTGCGAGGTCGCCAGACGTGTTGGCAGCCTTGGCAATCTCAGTAGTGAAACAGCCATGCGGCTGAGATTCCCACGTCGGCTCCTCTAATGACAAAATCGGATTTGCCTCCTCGGAATGACATCATAAACTCTTTCTGATCCTATAATCTTTACCTTTCTTTGACAAGGAAAGCGCACAACGTTTATGATTGATTTTACGTCAATCGAAAAACAGATCCTTAATGGGAGGACCCATGAAACGCAATCTCATCATTACCACTTTGATTCTTTTAGGAGGCCTCATGTCTGCTCATGCCAAAACCCGCCCTATAGCCGTTATAGAAACGTCCAAAGGCGATATCACAGTTCAATTATTTGACGACAAGACGCCTGTCACCGTAGCCAATTTCGTGGGGTTGGCATCCGGAACCAAGGAATACATTGATCCAAAAACAGGTCAAAAGAAGAAATCAAACTTTTATGACGGTCTCACATTCCACCGCGTCATCCCCAATTTCATGATTCAGGGAGGAGATCCTCTGGGCACCGGCGTCGGCGGTCCGGGATATCAGTTTCAGGATGAGTTCAGTCCCGACCTGAAATTCGACAAGCCGGGGTATCTCGCCATGGCCAATTCCGGGCCGAACACGAACGGCAGCCAGTTCTTCATCACCGTGGCGCCAACCCCCTGGCTGACCGGGCATCACACAATCTTCGGCGTAGTAACGCAGGGACAGGACGTTGCCGACGCCATCAGCAAGGTTCCCACAGACGCGGCGAACAAACCTTTGGATCCGGTTGTCATAAAACATATCCGCATCCGCGATGTGGAGGAACCTTCGACCACAGCTCATTAGTTTGGAATATGTTCCAGCGCACACACGACAGTTTTTCCTGCCGCAAACTTCTTTCCGTTGACGGGGAGACGTTTGAATTTTTCAGCTTCGAAAAACTGGCTGGCGCTCTGGGCGATTTTTCAGACCTTCCTTTCTCGCTGAAAATCCTGCTGGAAAATCTGCTGCGCAATGAAGACGGCCTTTTTGTAAAGGCTGAAGACATCAAAGCTCTGGCCGGCCCAAAACAGGGCAAAGTGAACCGCGAGATCGCGTTCATGCCGGCGCGCGTTTTGATGCAGGACTTCACCGGAGTCCCCGCCATCGTAGACCTGGCCGCCATGCGCGACGCGGTGCGGCGTCTGGGCGGCGATGCCGGACGCATCAACCCTCTCATACCGGTGGACCTCGTTGTGGATCATTCCGTACAGGTGGATTATTTCGGCACGCCGGAAGCTTTTGAACAGAACTCCCGGATGGAGTTCGACCGCAACCGGGAAAGATACGCATTCCTGCGCTGGGGACAGAAAGCATTCCGCAATTTCCGCGTAGTCCCCCCGGAAACCGGCATCATCCACCAGATCAACCTGGAATACCTTGCACAGTGCGTCTTGAAACGCGAGAGAGACGGCAAAATTCAGATCTTTCCGGACAGCGTGTTCGGCACGGATTCCCATACCACGACCATCAACAGCCTGGGCGTTCTGGGCTGGGGCGTGGGCGGGATTGAAGCCGAAGCCGCGATGCTTGGGCAGCCTTCTTCGATGATTATTCCGGACGTGCTGGGGTTCAAATTGACCGGGCAACTGAATGAAGGAGTAACCGCTACCGATGCCGTTCTCACCATCACTGAAATCCTGCGCAGGAAAGGCGTAGTTGGAAAATTCGTCGAGTTCTTTGGCCCCGGCCTGGATCACCTGCCTCTCGCAGACCGCGCCACCATAGCGAACATGGCTCCGGAGTACGGGGCCACGGCGGGTTTTTTCCCCATTGATAAAGAAACCCTCGCGTACCTGGAGCTGACCGGACGCGACCAAAAACAGATCCGGCTGGTCGAGACTTACATGAAAGAGCAGGGGCTTTTCCGCGACGCTCAAACCCGAGATCCGCACTTCGACGAGACCCTGCAACTCGACCTTGGCTCCATCGAGCTGAGCATGGCCGGTCCCAAACGGCCGCAGGAACGCGTTCCTTTAAAAGACATCAAGGAATCCTGGAGGAACTATTTGTCCGCGCAAACAGCCCCCTCACCAGCGCTTCACGCGGACTCACCCCGGGAGGGCGAGGGGATCCGTGACGGCTCCGTCGTGATTGCGGCAATAACAAGCTGCACAAACACCTCGAACCCTTCCGTCATGCTTGGCGCCGGACTGCTTGCGAAAAAAGCGGTCGAGAAAGGGCTGTCCCGCAAACCCTGGGTGAAAACAAGCCTCGCTCCAGGGTCCAAAGTGGTTATGGATTACCTGCGCGGCGCAGGCGTCCTGCCGTATCTGGAAAAGCTCGGGTTCAACCTGGTCGGATTCGGCTGCACCACCTGCATCGGGAACAGCGGTCCCCTGATCGAACCGGTTGCGGATGCGGTCAGAAAAAACAATCTCGTCGTGGCAGCGGTGCTGAGCGGCAATCGCAATTTCGAAGGGCGCATAAACGCGCTTGTCAAAGCCAATTATCTGGCATCGCCTGTTCTCGTAGTCGCTTACGCGCTTGCGGGTAAAATGGATTTCGATCCATATAACGAACCGCTGGGCATGGACGTCGGAGGAAAAGCGGTTTATCTCAGAGATATCTGGCCGACAAACGCGGAGATTCAGACGGCGCTCCGCAATGTCAGCCGGAAAATGTTTTCTGCGGAATATGCAAATGCCTTTGACGGCGACGCGCGCTGGCGCTCACTGAATGTTGCAGAATCCGAGCTTTATGCCTGGGACATTACGTCTACCTATATTAAAAATCCCCCTTACTTCGACGGGCTGACCAGGTTGCCAATAGGATGCCCTGACATCCGGAGCGCCCGCGTCCTTGCTCTCCTCGGAGACTCCGTTACCACAGATCACATTTCCCCCGCCGGTTCCATTCCCAGGGACAGCGCCGCCGGTAAATACCTGGCATCGCGCGGCGTAGATTCAAAGGATTTCAATTCATACGGCTCGCGGCGCGGGAATGACGAGGTGATGGTTCGCGGCACGTTCGCCAATATCCGGCTGCGCAATCTGCTGGTACCGGGCGTGGAAGGCGGCTGGACGGTACATCTGCCTGACAAAAAACAAACCACAATATTCGAAGCCTCTGAACAGTACAAAATAGAAGGCGTGCCGCTGGTCGTGATCGCGGGAAAAGAATACGGCTCCGGTTCATCCCGCGACTGGGCGGCAAAAGGCCCGGCGCTGCTGGGCGTCAAGGCCGTGATCGCAGAAAGTTACGAACGGATCCATCGCTCCAACCTGATCGGGATGGGAATTGCGCCGCTTCAGTTCAAACAGGGCGAGAACCGCGAAACACTGGGATTGGCCGGCGATGAAATTTTCGAAATCAAAGGAATAGCCGTCGACTTGCGTCCGGGGAAAGACATCGTTGTGGAAACCCGTGATGCCGGCGGCAAAGTCAGAAGCTTCCTCACCGTTTTGCGCATAGACACGCCGGAAGAAATCCAGTATTATCGCCACGGCGGTATACTGCCGTACGTACTGCGCCAGCTAATCGCATGAATATTCACCAGCGTCTGAGACTGTTTTCTCTCATTCTTGGAATAGCAGGCATAGCTTTTATGACAACCTGCGCTTTGAGAACAGCCCCGGAACTAAAAAAACATCCCGCGGCCATTGAACGAATTCTCACGGCGAAACGCATCGACTCTCTGGCGCGCAATCCGGACTACCAGATGGGACTGCTGCTCACCGCTTCGGCATTCATATTGCAAGTCATCAGCATAATGACATGGTTTCTCAAGCTGATCGCCAACAAATCAGACGTGTGCCTTCCCTTCATCCTGGCGGTAATAATAACTCTCGGCGGCCTCGGGTTGTGGACTTACATAGCCTCATCCGCATCGCAATCCAGAACCATCTCAATTACGAAGACCCTCACCACTAAATTGCTTGCGGCAGAAAAACAATTATCAATTGCGTCGCACGTCGCAAAAACCCATTTTCTCCGGAGCAGTGGCGCCATCAGCAGGAAAATTCCCCGCAAAAATGAACTTCCTCAGTATTGAAAACGGACGCATTGTCGATAACCGTGGAAATCCCGTACGGCTTCGCGGCATTAACCTCGGCGACTGGCTTCTGATCGAGGGATATATGCTTTGCGGCCCAAACGAGCCGGAGCAAGCTATTCGCGGCGATCTTGCGCGGTCTATAGGCGCTCGACAAACGCGCGATTTCTTCCGCCAGTACCAGGATGTATTCATTCAGTCTTCCGATTTGCGGCGGATCCGGCGGCGGGGTTTTAACGTCGTGCGCGTGCCATTCAATTACCGATTGTTCCTGCCTTCGCCGGAAAAGAATCTTTATGAACGGAATGGCTGGAAGCGGCTCGATTGGTTGATCCGCGAGTGCTCGCGGAATGGTCTTTACATTCTGCTTGATATGCACGCATCGCCCGGAGCGCAGAACTATGACTGGCATTCCGACAGCGCGGGGAAGGCGCATCTTTGGGATTCCGATAAAAACCAGCGCACGCTTGTCTCACTCTGGGGGCAAATTGCCCGGCGCTGCGCCGGAGAACCCGCCGTTCTTGGCTATGACCTCCTTAACGAACCGATCCTCGGCGATAAATCCCTGCTCATCGACATCTATCAGCGCTGCCTGCAGGCGATCCGTGATGCGGGAGACAACCACATCGTTTTTCTCGAAGGGACCGCCTGGTCGGACGACTTCAGCGGCCTGGACGATATCGACGGAGACCAACTGGCGTATTCCCCCCATTTTTATAAACCCTATCCATTCGTGTTCAATACGGAACTGGATTTATCCTACCCGGGAATTATCGAAGGTAACCGCTGGGATAAGGCGGCGCTGCGGCGGGAACTGGCAAGATTTTACCGGCTGGGGCGATCGACAAAACGTCCGGTGTTGATCGGCGAATTTGGCGTGAACACCCGATGCAGCAGATGCCACGCGGAAACCCGCTGGGTCAAAGACTGCGTAGAATTATTTGAAAATTTCGATTTTCACTGGACTTACTGGTCTTATAAAGTTTTGTCCGGGCACATGTATCCGAGCGGTTTGCTGCGCTACCCGCAGAATCCCCGCTGGATTTTCCGCGAAGGTGCCAAAACCGGCTGGAAAACCTGGAGACATCTTTCGGAAAGCGACCTCCGAGGCATTCTTCCCCGCCTTGACTCGAAGTTCTTCACCGTTGACCAGCCTGTCCTGGAAGCTCTCCAATCACCTGCACGGCCCTGACATGATTCAGTGGAAAAGCGGACTTCTCTGAGCCGGCGCGCAGCCACAGAGTCTCGTTTACGTCGTCGTACTTGCTGTAATGGCCGACATATATGCGCCCGTTGCCAAGCGTGATCCGCAGCGGAGCGCCTTCTTTTTCCTTCTCGAGCACAAGGCGGATGGCATCGAAAGACATGGGCTTTTTCGATCCCTGCGGAGCGCCCAGCCTGGCTTTAAAACGGTAAGCATCTATATGGCATGTGACGGTTATGGGCAGAGTTTTCGGCGGCGGGTAATATAAAACGCCTTCGGCAATTCCTTCCGGCGCGACAATTTCGGCGGTCAGCGACTGGTGCGCGACATAATCGGCATCGGCCTTTGCTCCGGCATAATCGGGATTGAAGAATAAGTCTTTTTTCCGCGGCGTGAATTCATTATCCTTTGCGCCTGCGGCGTTCGACTGCATCACCTGGAACAATTCTTTCCCTAAATCGCCGTGCATCCGACGCATCGCCTCCCCGGGGCTCAAGGCTTTCATCGGTTTCTTTTCGGCATCAGCAGCAGCGACAAAATCCGGGGCTATCGTTATCGTCCGCGTGGAATGATTTTCTGTCTGGAGTCGGACAAACAGCATATTCTCATCGATAACTCCGGAAAACGTCACCGCATAAGGCCCCTCGAAATCAGTAACGGATTCATTCCCCGCTTCCGTCACGCCTCCCTTGCGCCATCCGGTGAAATCACACAACGTTCCCAGCCTGGGGCGTTCCTGCCGGAGATGGGCTCTGATCGTCACAGGCCGGCCATGGCGGACTATGTCGATATCCGCGAAAGGCCCGGAATCCTGTATCATGTCGGCGACGGCAGCCGCATCTTTTGGCGCAACACCGTTAATTTTTTTTACAACGTCGCCGGTCTTCAGCCCTGCCTCTTCCGCGGGCGATCGAACGGCCACGGTGACGATGCGGCAGGACTTAGGCATTTTGGAAGGTTCCGCGAGGGGAGCAAGACGCCTGAGCGAGGAAACCCGCGTCGCACATCCGCAAAATATCAGCGCGGCGCAGCAAACGGGAAGGAACTTATTTTGAGACGCCTTTCTTAACAGGGCGGTTTTTTTCATCAACGAAGATGACCCTCGGCACGAAAGACGCGATATCTTTATCCTCGACAAACGCCGTGGCGACGAGGATGATCTTGTCTCCGATCATGCCGAGACGGGCGGCGGCCCCGTTCAGACAAACCTCGCCCGAACTTTTCGGCGCAGGGATCGCGTAGGTTTCGAAACGCGCGCCGTTGTGCAGGTTGTATATCTGCACCATTTCATACGGCGCTATGTCCGCGGCCTCGAGCAGATCCCGATCCACGGAAACGCTGCCTTCGTAACCGAGTTCGGAACCGGTTATCGTAAGGCGGTGAATTTTTGATTTGCACATCCAGCGCAACATGGGAGGTTTCAGGGCTGCGTAATTTTAATGGCCAGAGTCGGGCAGACGCTCTCGCAGGCCGTGCAGAAAATACAGTCCTTCTCGCGCGCCGGATCCGCCTTTTTTGCGGCGGTCGGATGGCCGGGAGTCTCCACCCACTCAAAAACATTGACCGGGCAGGCGTCTATGCAGGCGCCGTCGGCGATGCAAAGATCAAAGTCGACAGCGACTGCGGTGCCGTGAATGCCCAGCTTGGCCGGAGCTTCTACAGGCCCCCAGACGTCGTGTTCCAGATGTTTATCCGCCTGTTTCGCGCGGTTTTTAGTGAAATCGGGATCAATCGGTGTTGCCATTAAATACTCCTCTCAATTTTTGATAACGGATTTCGAATGGAATAATTCTCTATTTCTGAAAATACTACATTCCTCATAACTGGGTCAAGAATCGATTTTCGCGAAGGCCTTAAGAATGATGCGCAGTTATTATCGGTGAGACAGGTTCCAGAGGAGAACCGTATCGATGACCGACCAGGCGAGCGACAGGAAGAAAATAATGTCCAGAAGGATGAAGAAATTCGTCGAGAGGAACTCCCTTGCCGAGTTGTAGGCTTCCTCGATCCGGCCCAGCTTGACGTTGACCGTCTTATATAAATCCTCAATAGTAAACACATGGCGGATGGACGACTGGATCGTGCGCAGGTGCCAGTCGGCATCGATCCTGGGAAGGTTCCCTGTCAGCGCGTAAAGAGATTCCACTATGGCCAGTTTATCCTGGCCGAAGTCCATGGCCTCGCGGGAAAACCTCTGGTACTGGCGCGGGATCTGCCAGAACTTATAGTAGGGCGGAAGGCGGTCCAGCATGACCTGCGCGTCGTCAAGTTCCCCGTCGAGAATAAAATTGTAAGCCCTGAGGTTCCAGTACTGGGAATAGGCCAGCTTGATCAACTCCAGCACCGTCGGAGCCTCGTTTGAATGAACCACCGCTCCAAAACGTTCGACCATGATCACTTCGTCGGCATAGTAGCCGTAATTTTTCAGCTTGCCGCGCTCCAGAGCGAACTCCGAAAGCTTCTCGTACTGCGGTTCGCCGGCGACGATGCCGTAGAGTTCCTTCTGATGGCGACGGATGGCTTCGTTGGCGTCGGTGATCCCCTCCTGGGTCAGGAATTCGTCCAGAACGAAAGCGGGGTAAACGTCGGCCTCGGTCAGCCGTTTCTCATAACGGTAGCTTGCGTATTTCTGCACGTGCTGGATGGCGTCGTCCACCAGGCTCTGGCAGTAATTGACGATCTGCGCCCGCCCAACGTGAATTTTTTCGGCGAAGCAGGACAATTGCGCGGCATCGGCCAGCGAACCTTCGACGTCAAAACTGATCTGGATCAGACCGACGCCGAATTTGTAAACCTGAATGGCAAGGGAGGCGCTGGAAATGGCCTGTTTTTCGAAACTAAGATGGGGAACTGCGTGACTGGAGATTTCCTTGAAAATCTGCTGGGTTTCCTTGCCCGCGAAGTCGAGCTCAAGGCCCATGTCGAAGGGAAACAACAGATGCGCTTTAATCCGCATTGGATGCTTTTATGATAGCCCTTTCCCGCAAATAAAAAGAAGCCCTCTTTTGAAGGGCTTAACGATCGCGCAGGAAAGAACTTAGACCTTCGCGGATTTCAGCGCGGCTTTTTTTCGCTTAAAGCGCCGTTTCTGACGCTGCCGGATCTGGAACCGGCGTTTTGCCTGTCCACTTTTTGCCATGCGTGAGATTATACACAAGTTCTTCTTCATTGCACCTTTTGTATAATTCTGTGACGTTTTTCTCCGCGACCAATTCCATAATCCATGTCCATTAAATCCATCATTGTGATCGGAGGAGGGCCGGGCGGTTTCGCTGCGGCGCTGGCTGCCGCCCGCAGAGGGCTGGCGGTCACCCTCGTAGATCAGAACAAAATCGGCGGGACCTGCCTGAACCGCGGATGCATTCCTTCCAAATTTTTCCTTTCCGCCGCGAAAAAAAATTCCGATGCGCAGAACCTGATCCATTCGGGCGTTGAACTGCGCGCCGCCGGAGTTTCCCTGGCGAAAATGGTGGACCGGAAGGAATCTCTGCTTGGGACATTGCGTCAGCGCATGGAACAGGCTCTCAAGGCGTCAAAGATCACATGGACATCCGGCGCCGCCCGGCTGATTTCCCCCCATCAAGTTGAGATACTTTCAGACGATGCGGAGTTCGGAGTTCGGAGTCCGGAAGGAGGAAGTCTCGATAAGAACAACCAACCTCCGCATTCCGCACTCCGCGCTCCGCACTTTCGTATGGAAGCGGACGCCATCATCCTGGCCACCGGATCGGAACCTGCCAGGCCCTCCCTATTCCCGGATCATCCCGCGATTTTCGACAGCGACACGATTTTCGATCTCCCCCGCCTTCCCGAGCACCTGGTTGTTTTAGGCGGGGGCTATATCGGCTGCGAACTTGCCTGCGCCTTTCACGGGCTGGGGTCAAAAGTCACTCTTATCGAGAAAGAAAGCCGCCTGCTTGCGACGCAGCCCGAATTCCATCCCGCCGCCGCGGTGATTGAACGCTCGTTTGAAAAACGCGGGATGACGCTTATGCTCGGGACATCGATCGATCGCGTCGAAACAACCGGCGAGAGGGAACTGAAGATTCATGGTTCCAACGGGCAGACCCTGGAAGCCGGCGCCTTACTGCTCTCTTTGGGCCGCAGGCCGAATCTCAAAGGTCTTGCCCCTGAATCCGCCGGACTAAAGGTGGAAAATGGACGACTGAAAATAAACGGTTCCATGCAGACCTCCGTACCGTCGATTTATGCTATCGGAGATCTTGTCAGCCCGCTGCCTCTTGCCCATGTAGCGGCCAAGGAAGCAGATGTCGCTGTTGCCCATCTCTGCGGAGAAACAAAAACAATCGATTACAGCGCAATCCCGCGCTGTGTGTACACCTGGCCGGAGGCGGCCGCCGTCGGCATAACCGAGGAACAGGCTCTTAAGTCCGGCATAACGCCGAGGGTTGACCGCTACCATTTTGCGGCAAGCTCCAAAGCTCTGGTAGAGGATGAGGCTGAAGGATCCTGGATTATTGTCTCCGATTCTCAGACGCGGCGGATCCTTGGCGGACTGATAATTGGGCCTCACGCTACGGAGCTGATTCACCTGATTGTTCTCAGCATCAAGGCAAAATTAACCGCGCAGGATATCGCAGACACGGTATTCGCCCATCCGTCGCTTTCCGAAGGCTTCGGAGAGGCCATGTCCCGTTCCTTGACGATAAACAAACGTCCGCAATGACAGCCAAAACCTTGCATCCTTTGCCTCCCGAATACAAACGCGATATACCTTCGGGCGCCGCTTTTTATCGCATGAATGGTCTCCTCAGCAGCTCGCGACTCAACACCATCTGCGTCAGCGGCAAATGTCCCAACCGGGGAGAATGTTTCTCGCGGGGCTCACTGGCATTCATGATTCTTGGCGACACCTGCACGCGGCGATGCTCGTTCTGCGCGGTGAAGACCGGCAATCCCCGTGGAGCTGTCGACAACGGCGAGCCGGAACGTCTTGCCCGCGCCGCGGCGGAGCTCAAGCTGCGACATGCCGTTGTGACGTCCGTGACGCGCGACGATCTGCCGGACGGCGGCGCATCCGTTTTCGCCTCCTGCATCCGCGCCCTGCATGAGCGCGTGCCCGGCATCACAGTCGAAGTCCTGACGCCTGACTTTAACGGCAACCTGACAGCTGTCGACGCCGTTCTTGATGCGCGCCCGGAAATTTATAATCACAATATCGAGACGGTTGAACGCCTTTCCGCGCGAATCCGGTCTCATGCCGATTACCATCGGTCGCTCACGATTTTGAGATACGTTAAGGAAAGCCTCACCCGGCCTTCCGCCACTGAGTCTTCGGCGGACGCCAACGTCCCAATGGCGTCAGCCACCCTCTCCCCGAGGGAGAGGGAAGGGGTGAGGCTAAAAATGAAAACCAAGTCCGGCCTGATGCTCGGCCTCGGCGAAACCTCGGATGAAATATTCCGGACTTTGAAAGATCTAAGAGAAGCCGGCTGCGATTATCTCACCATCGGGCAATACCTGCGGCCTTCAAAGTTGCACCTGGATATCAAGCGATTTGTCCCGATCAGCGAGTTTGGCCGCTGGCGGGAGGAGGCGCTTCGCCTGGGGTTCGAGCGCGTGGCATCCGGGCCGCTCGTACGCAGTTCCTATTTCGCCGATCAACTCCATACAGGAAAGGTGTAATGATGAACCTCGAGCCTAAACGTTCCCCTCTGCACGACCTGCATATACAGGCCGGAGCGCGCATGGTCGACTTCCATGGCTGGTATCTCCCGGTGCAGTATACGAGCGTCATCGACGAGCACCTGACGGTCCGCAGGGCGGCGGGCCTGTTCGACGTTTCGCACATGGGACAACTGTCCATCACCGGTCCCGGAGCATTCGCATTCGTTCAGTCCATGATCACCAACGACCTGAAACGAACTATCGAAAAGGGCCTGGGCGTTTACGCGCATCTCTGCAATCCATCGGGCGGCGTTCTTGACGACATATTCGTCTATGGTCTTGATCATCAAAATTTCTTCATGGTGGTCAATAGCTCCACCCGGGAAAAGGATGTCGCATGGCTGAAGAAAAACATTCAGCCCGGAGTCACACTCGAAGAACTGACTGACCGCGCCGGATTCGCCCTGCAGGGGCCCAAGGCGCTCGAAATTATTCACGACATCATGCCGGAAGTCGCGCAGCTGCCCCGCTTCGGCTTCAAAAAGTTCCCTTCCCCCCTTGAGGGGGAGGAGAATAAAGCGCTGTGGACCTGCCGTACCGGCTACACGGGCGAAGCGGGCGCGGAATTTTTCGGGCCCGTTAATTTCATCAGGGATTTATGGAACCAATTCCTGGCAGCCGGCCAGGGGCGCGGCCTGAAACCGTGCGGGCTCGGAGCGCGCGACACCCTGCGCCTTGAGATGGGCTACCCGCTTTACGGCGATGAACTCCGGGAAGACCGCACTTCTCTTGAATCCAACATGGAGTGGGCGGTGAAATGGAATAAGGGAGATTTTATCGGCCGCTCTGCGCTTGAAAAGCAGAAAAAAGAAGGGCTGCAATATCTGCTGATGGGATTCGAACTGCTGGAGCGCGGCATTCCGCGCACGGGTTATAATCTGCAGAACCGCGGGCGCGTAGTAGCGCAGGTGGCCAGCGGCACTTTTTCACCGTCATTGCAAAAAGGCATAGGCACCGCATTTTTCCCGGCAGCGATCGCCAAAAGCGGGACAAGAGTTGAAATGGATTTAAAAGGAAGGCTTGTTCCCGCGCAGATAGTAGATATGCCGTTTTATAAACACGCCTCACCCCCAACTCCTCTTGCCTCACCGGGTCTTCGACCACCCTCTCCCTCAGGGAGAGGGGAGGGTGAGGCGGGTGGCCGCAGGCCGGGTGAGGCAATATAAGGAGACACCTGTGAACGAACGCCGTTATACAAAGAGTCACGAATGGATCAGAGCGGAAGGCAAGACAGGATATGTAGGCATTTCCGACCATGCCCAGCATGAAGTCACGGACGTAGTTTATGTCGAACTCGCCAGGACCGGGAAATTCGTAAAGATGGGAGACGAATGCACTACGCTGGAATCCGTGAAGGCCGCTTTCAGCATTTATGCTCCCGTATCGGGCACGGTCGTCAAGGCAAACGCCGCTTTGGAAAAGGATCCGGGCCTGATTAATCGCTCGCCCTACGAAGAAGGCTGGATATACGCCCTGGAGATCTCCAATCCCGACGAATTGAAAAACCTGATGACCGAGGACCAGTATCAGGAGTTTTTGAAAACGGAAAGCCACTGACATGGATTTCATTCCTCACACAGAAGCGGAAAGCAGAGAGATGCTGGCGGATATCGGGGTCTCCGGCATCCACGACCTCGTAAAACATCTGCCGCTTATAAGCGGAGACCTGAAAATACCCCAGGGAATGTGCGAGGGCGAAGCGCTGCGCCTGATGCACGAATTCGCCATGAAAAACCAGGCTCCCGGCAAACTGATTTCTTATCTCGGCGCCGGAGCTTATGAGCACTTCTCACCGTCGGCGATTCCCGCGATTCTTACCCGGGGAGAATTTCTCACTTCCTACACGCCGTATCAACCCGAGGTCAGCCAGGGAACGCTGCAGGCACTGTTTGAATTCCAGAGCCTGATCTGCGAACTCTTTGCGATGGATGTCGCAAACGCGGGAATGTACGAAGGAGCAAGCGCCCTGGCCGAGGCCGTGCTGCTCGCCCTGCGCGAGACCGGCCGCAAAGAAGTGCTGGTGCCGTGCAGCCTGCATCCCGATTACCGCGCGATTTTGAACACCTACACTTCGGGTATCGGCGTAAAGCTGATAGATATCCCCTACCTGTTTACCCCTCGCCCCTCAGGGGGAGAGGGTGGGAGTGAGGGGTGGTTATCACGCCAAGGAACGCTTGACATACAATTCGTCGCAGCGCACACCGGACCCAATACTGCGGCAGTCATCGTTCAGAATCCGAATTTCTTCGGCATCGTGGAACCGGTCGAGAAGATCGCCGCGTTGACCGAAGCGGCGGGCGCTTTATACATCGCCTCCGTAAATCCGCTTTCGCTGGGCCTGCTTACGCCTCCCGGAGAATACGGCGCGGATATCGCCGTGGCCGAGGGGCAGCCGCTCGGAGCGGCCGAAGGCTATGGCGGGCCTTACCTCGGACTTTTCGCCTGCAAATCGAAATGGCTGCGGAAGATGCCGGGACGGCTCGTCGGCCAGACGGTGGACGTGGACGGCAGGCGCGCCTTCGTCCTCACCCTTCAGGCCCGCGAGCAGCACATCCGCCGGGAAAAGGCGACTTCGAACGTCTGCACCACGACCGCGCTTGTCGGCCTCGGCGCTACGATCTATTTATCGCTTCTCGGCAAACAGGGCCTGCGCGAGGCGGCTTCACAGAACCTGGCCAAAAGCCATTATGCTTTCAAGCAACTGACGCAGATCCCCGGAGTACGCGCAACCTTCAGCGCGCCCTTCTTCAATGAATTCGTGATTCAGACAAGGCTCCCTGCGGAGATCCTGCAGCAGAAGCTGCTGGCAAAAAACATCATCGGCGGCCTGCCGTTGAAAAAATGGCATCCCGAACTGGAGCACTCCTCGCTCTGGTGCGTGACCGAAACCAAAACCAAGGCGGACATCGACGCCCTGGCCCGAGCAACAAAGGAAGCGCTGGGGTAATTCCCCCTCGCCCCTTGCTGGCGGGTATGAGGGGTAAAAAGTCCGCTCGAGCGGACAAAATAAGCAATACAGGTCATTTAAATTACAACTCGAGTTGTAATTTCCTAAAAAAAGCAATATAGGCCATTTAAAAGACAAACTGGTTTGTCTTTTCACATAGGACGATAAAGTAAAAAACGCATTGGGCCCAGGCCGAAGCCCTGCTGGCAAAAGAGCGCGAACGGCTCCAAGCGTAGAAAAATGGTAACAGACCACGAACGGAAACAACACCTTAAACAACAATGAGTGTTTACTTTAAAACAATTGGGTATTGCATGAAGTTAAGCGAAACGCTCCTTCAGGGACAAAAATAATAATGCCCAATAAACACCCTCATCCCAATTTCTATGTCATCGCGGGCCCTAACGGCGCGGGCATGACGACGGGCGAGTCGGAAGAATGAAAATGCGCCCGCTGACAAACTATGGCAACAGGAAGCATCCGGCGCGGGGTTTGCGACAGACACAAACCGACGCCGAGAAGAAGCTTTGGTCGCGGTTGCGCGATCGACGGTTGTGTGGATTCAAATTTCGTCGTCAGTTTCCACTGGGACCGTTTTTTGCAGACTTCTGCTGTTTTGACGAGAGGTTAATCGTAGAGGTCGACGGCAGCCAGCATGCCGACAGAACAGATGAAGATGAGAATCGAACGCATTATATTGCCGAGCAGGGCTTTCGCGTCCTGCGTTTCTGGAATAATGACGTGTTATCCAACACTGCCGCAGTGTGTGAACAGATTCTAAAGGAGATAAAGAAGCCTCACCCCCTGCCCCTCTTGCCTCACCGGGTCTTCGACCACCCTCTCCCTAAGGGAGAGGGGAGGGTGAGGCGGGTGTATGAAGCCATCTCTGGGCCAGACATGAAGGTTAAAAGATAAATGCTAACTAAACATCCTAACCTCTACGTAATCGCGGATCCCAATGGCGCGGGCAAAGGCGTTACCATCATCGGATATAATTTTATTAAGAGACATCCAAAGAGATTGTATGGCCGCTAAACAAAAAGCAAAAAAGCTGATTGAAAAACTGCCCGATGCCGCGAGCTGGGACGATATCATGCACCAGTTCTACGTCCGTCAAAAATATGCCCCTGGAATTGGAGCGGCGGATCGCAGTGAAGGGATGGTCCACGACCGCGCAAAGAAATTATGATCGACATTAACGAAGGAGGAAATTTCATGCGTAATGCAGCAGGGAAAATTCAAAAACAGGCACGGTCATTGCCAGATTCAGATAAATTGAAATTAGTTGATGTATTGTTATCCGACTTGGATAAACCAGATTCTGACATTGACCGTATCTGGGTGGCCGAGTCTGAACGCAGATGGAAAGCCTATAAAAGCGGAAAGATGCGCTCCATCCCTTTCCAAGAAGTCATTAAGAAATTCAAAAAGTAATGAAAATTCGGTTTCTTTCCCCTGCAGCCCAGGAACTTGAAGACGCTTTCCAGTGGTACGAAGATCAAATGTCTGGGTTGGGCTACGAATTAATTGCTGAAATCTATGAGGCCGCGCACCGGATTATGGCTTGGCCCGAAGCCCATCCAATTTTGGGACACACTTTGCGCCGCTGCCTTATCAGGCGCTTTCCCTATGGTCTGATTTACGGTATTGAAGAACAAACTATCATAGTGATTGCTGTAGCCCATCTACACCGGAAACCCTTTTACTGGACTCCCCGAATTTAAAATGAACAGGCTGCACACCCATCTCAACCTATACGCAACCACCGGGTCTAATGCAGTTAAAGAGCCGGAGGGATCGAATTCCAAGCTTGAAAAGCAGGACAACAATCTTTACAAGCGCGTTTCCGCTCTGCTTCAAGAGGCCAGAACACGGGCCATTCAGCACGTCAACACCATCATGGTCCAAACCTACTGGCATATCGGGCACGAGATTGTGCAGGCGGAACAAAAAGGTAAAAATCGTGCGGACTATGGAAAAAGTATTCTTGAAAAATTATCGCTGCGGCTAACCTCAGACTTCGGGAGAGGGTTTGATCCCAGCAACCTTTGGAATATACGCAAGTTCTATCTTACTTTCCCAATTCTAGACGCACTGCGTCCAGAATTGAGCTGGACACATTACCGCATACTGATGCGGGTCAAGGATAGAAACGCCAGAGCTTTCTACGAAATCGAATGCGCCAAAAACCGCTGGTCGGCACGAGAGCTGGAGCGGCAAAAAGGTAGTTTTCTTTTTGAACGATTGGCCTTGAGCAAAGACAAGAAGGGATTAAAGCGACTCGCGCAGAAAGGCCAGGAAATCCAAACCTATGAAGACATGATAAAAGATCCGTATATTTTGGAGTTCACAGGTCTTTCTCCAACCTCCAGACTTTACGAAAACTCTCTGGAACAAGCCTTATGTGATAATCTCTCTCGATTTCTACTGGAACTAGGAAAAGGCTTTACTTTCGTCGCGCGGCAAAAGCGCATTACGCTTGATGGAGACCATTTCTATATCGATCTTGTTTTCTATAACACACTTCTCAAGTGCTACGTCCTGATTGATCTCAAAATTGGAAAGCTTGCCCATCAGGATATCGGCCAGATGCAGATGTATGTCAACTACTATGACCGGGACATGAAGCAGAAGGATGATAATCCCACCGTGGGCCTCATTCTATGTGAAGACAAAAAAGACGCGGTTGTGCGCTATACCCTTTCCAAAGAAAACAAACAAATCTTCGCCTCAAAGTATAAACTCTATCTCCCCTCTGAAAAAGAATTGCAGGATGAACTTTTGGAAGAACGGAAGAGAATTGAACTGTATCACAGGGGAACGAAATGACCGTTACTACTGACAGGCGCTGTTATACCCCGATGAAAGGGATTTGTTTTGAGAAGTGATTCTTTAACCATGATTAAAGGATATCACGGCATGAACGGAAAACCAAGAAGAATCAGGCCACCGAGGCAGGGGAGAAATTATCCATGACACTCATTTTTCCCTCACCCTCCCCTCTCCCGCAATGGAGAGAGGGTCTCGAATTAAGGAGTTTATGATGGAACAAATTCTGATTGAAAAAACGCGCGCGGGACGGCGCGGCTACACTTTCCCCCCGCTCGACGTTCCGTCTATCAATCCGGCGGATATTCTGCCCAAAGAGGCGCTGCGGAAAACCGCAGCCGACCTGCCGGAGCTGAGCGAACTGGACGTGATCCGTCATTTCACGCGGCTTTCTCAGATGAACTTCAACATCGACACTCAGTTTTATCCGTTGGGGTCATGCACGATGAAGTACAACCCGAAAGTCTGCGAGCTGGTGGCGAACTTCACCGGGTTCAAGGCGCTCCATCCGCTGCAGCCTGATTCCACGGCGCAGGGTTTTCTGCAGGTCTTCTATGAAACCGAACGCATTCTCTCGGAAATCTGCGGCATGGCGGAATTCACTTTGCAGCCTTCCGCCGGAGCGCACGGCGAACTTACCGGGCTTCTGATCGCAAGCGCCTATCACAAGTACAAGGGCGAGACGCGGAAAACCGTGATCATTCCGGATTCGGCGCACGGGACAAACCCCGCCTCCGCCATGATCGCCGGATACAAGGTGGTTTCCATCAAGTCCGGCGCAAAAGGCCGGATCGATCTTCAGTCGCTTAAAGCCGCACTGAACAAAGACGTCGCCGTTTTCATGCTCACCAATCCAAATACGCTCGGGCTTTTTGAGACGCAGGTGAAAGAAATCGCCCGAATGGTGCATGACGCGGGGGCGCTGCTCTATCTCGACGGCGCGAACATGAACGCGCTCATGGGACTTGTCCGCCCGGGGGATATTGGTTTTGACATCATGCATCTCAACCTGCACAAGACCTTCGCCACTCCGCACGGCGGGGGCGGACCTGGTTCCGGCCCGGTCGGAGTTTCCCAGGCGTTGACGCCTTTTCTGCCCGTGCCGCGCGTGCGCAAAACCGGCCAGGGCTATGCCATGGACGACTCCGCGCCGCTTTCCATAGGCAGGATGCGCGCTTTCTCGGCGAACGCTCTTGTCGTGCTGCGGGCTTACACTTACATCCGCTGCCTCGGCAAAGAGGGCATTCGCAAAGCCGCGGAGACGGCCATTCTGAACGCCAATTACCTGCGGGTGAAGCTGCGCGACCGCTACCAGGTCGCCATCGACGAGACCTGCATGCACGAATGCGTATTCACTTCCGCGAAGCAAAAACAAAAAGGAATCCACACGCTGGATATCGCCAAACGCCTGCTCGATTACGGTTTTCACCCGCCGACGATCTATTTCCCCCTCATCGTGGAAGAGGCGATGATGATCGAGCCCACCGAAACCGAATCCAAGCAGACCCTCGACGAGTTCATCGAGGCGATGCATGCCATCGCAGACGAGGCGGAACGGGAACCGGAAAAATTAAAAAGCGCTCCGCACAGCACTCCCGTCCGCAGGCTCGACGAAGTTAAGGCCGCGCGCGAACCGGTTTTGCGCTGGCGAAAAGAAACTTCTAACTCGGTGTCATTGCGAGGAGGCCTTCCATCGCCTTCATAAGGGAAAAGGCCGACGTGGCAATCTCAGATGTAATTTCAGCAACACCTGAGATTGCCGCGCTCAGTCGCCGATACAACACGGCGACTTCGCTCGCAATGACAGCCAAAAATCGCTGGCGCATCCTTTCGACTCCCCCCATGAGCGGCGCGGACAACATGGCTTTCGACTGCGAAACGCTCCGCCGCGTCGGAGACAATCAACAGCAGCCAACGCTCCGCTTCTTCCGGTTCAAGGAACCTACAGCCAGTTATGGCCGGCTGCAGACTCTGGACTATCTGTCTTCAAAAATTCCTTCCGGCTGGCCTGCTGTGCGCCGTCCTACAGGCGGCGGTATGGTACTCCACGATAACGACCTGTGCTTTTCTCTCGTCTGGCGGCGCGGAGAGCCTCCTGTACCTTCCCGGTTCCGCGATCAATACCGCTGGATTCACGATATAGTTCTGAACGCCTTGAAGCCGCTGGCTCCCGGAACGTCAATGGCTACTTGCCGCGACTGCGCCCCGGCAGCGGAAGCATTTGAAACCCGGGAATGCTTTACCGCGCCCGTTGTTTTTGATCTGATCCTGAACAAAACCAAAATCCTCGGCGGTGCGTTGCGGCATGAGCGCGCCGCCTCGCTCTATCAGGGCTCCGTCCAGGGATTCCCGCCTGACGTTGTGGAACCGCTTCTGCATACGGCTTTCGAACAAGTTTTAACTGAGTCGTCGCCCCGGCAAGTCTCAGGCCGGGGCCTACATCTAATAATCTTGCATGAACAAACTTGCTGATGGGTCCCGGCTTACAACCTGCCGGGACGACGTCTTTTTCACAGCCTGGCGGCGCCGCCTGATCATCGCCGTTCTGGCGCTGACCGCCTACTACCCGACCCTGAAAATGGGATTTCTCTGGGACGATCATGTCATGATCGAGCAGAACCAGCGCCTGCATGCCTGGTCCAGCGATAATCTCAGGCATGATTTCCATGCCGACGTTTTCGACGGGCACGGCGACCGCTATTACCGGCCCATGCAGACGATCGCAAACCGCGTTGATTACACCTTATGGAAACTCCGCCCCTTCGGTTATCACCTGACCAACCTGCTTTTCCATATAGGCAACAGCCTTCTGGCGGGAGAACTGCTCATAGCCCTGGGCGCGCTGCCCATCGAAGCGCTTATTGCCGGAGTTTTTTTTGCGGTGCATCCCATAGGGGTGGAACAAATGATGATTATCGCCGGGCGCGCCGAACTGATGGCGCTTTTCTTCTCCCTGGCCGCGATTCTTTTTCTGCTGCAACGGGGCGCATGGCCATTAGCCGCGTCAACGATCTCCTTCATCCTGGCTCTTTTGTCCAAGGAAAGCGCAGTAGCTACGCCCTTCCTTGCCGCGCTGGCGTTCTACAAGCGCAGAACTGTGCCGTCGTCCCGGCAGGTCGTAAGCCGGGACCCATCAATAAAGGCTTCAATGGATGGACCCCGGATAACGGATTTCCTGGGCGACGTCTTCAAAGTTCTGGGCTTTTCTTCGATGGTTTTTCCTTATCTCCTCTGGCGCAGGCACGTCATGGGGCCGATCCCGTTTTCCGTGCCGCATTCCTGGATTCCCCTGTTCTATTTCAAAGCGTTTCCCAAAGTTCTCTGGGAATACGCGGGACTCATTTTCGCGCCCTGGAACCTGCACTCGCACCGGCTGATGCCGCACTTGAGCCACTACTGGTTCCTGTATCTCAGCGCCTGGATCGCCCTGAAACTGGCTCTGTGGCTGGCAGGTTCGCGTTTCGGCCTTTTCTGCCTGGGCTGGTTCGTCGTCACCTTCCTGCCGAAAACACCGGTCATGATCGCGGGGAATTTCATGCTCGACCACTGGGCTTATCCCGCCGTAATACCGGCCGGATGGGTTTTTGCGAAGATCATCGCACGCCTCTGGAACACAGGCAGGGAATGGCGGCGCGCAACTGCAGTTATCCTATGCATGACGGTTATTATCAATCTGGCGCTTCTCGTCCGGCTTAACGTCGAGCTGCGCAACACCGACGAGAAAATGTACCGCTGGGCGCTGCGCTTTACTACGTCGAATCCGATCAAATACAACCTGGGCGCGGTTCTTTTAAACCAAAACAAACCAGAAGAAGCGCTGGGGTATTTCCTCGACGTGCACCGCGCTTATCCCGATGATCTTCACAATTCCAACGCGATCGCTCAGGCTATCTGGCAGATCGGACAGAAAATTCAGGCGATCGATTACCTGGAAGCGCTGCACAGGAAACATCCGGAAGATTCTGAAACAAGCAGGCATCTTGAACAACTGAAGCTAAAGCTGCAGCAACGCGAATGATCCACAACTGGCGGACGGCCCGGCAGCAAATCCTGATAATTCTGCTCGGTCTGGCGGCGTTCGGACCTGCGCTGAAGACCGGTTTCCTCTACGACGATCACCTTCTGATCGAATCAAATCCTTATATCCGCAGCTGGTCAGTCAAAAACGTTGCCCATGATTTTTCCTCCGGGATTTTTAATGATCACGGGCATTTGAACTACCTGCGCCCGCTGCAGACTTTTACAACGCGTCTCGAATACGGCCTCTGGGGGCTTCGCCCTTTCGGCTATCACCTCACCAATCTGCTGCTGCACCTGGGGAATGCCCTGCTGCTGAGAGAGTTCGTTCTGATTATCGGGTTTTCCCCTGCAGTCGCGCTGATTACCGCATGCCTGTTCGTTGTTCATCCCATGACGGTCGAACCGATGTTGATGGTAAGCGGGCGCGGCGAGCTCCTGGGGTTTTTCTTTACTCTCGTCTGCCTTTTGTTTTTGCTCAGGGGTACGCGTAAAGGCCTGTTCCTGGGACTGGCCGCATATTCTGTAGGGCTCCTGTCAAAGGAGAGCGCGATCATGACGCCGGTATTTTTTGCCCTGTCCCTTTATTTGAAAGACTCACCAAGCAGGCGCTACCGGGCGCTCGTTCCTCTCTGCGCTCTGACACTTCCGTATTTATGGCTGCGCAGCCATGCCGTTGGAAACCTGCTGCCCGGCATAGACCCCGCGATTTATCTGCGCTTCGGCTGGATGGCGTTTCCCAAAGTCCTGGGAACCTATGCGCGCCTGATTCTTGTCCCCTGGAACCTGCACACGGACCGGATGCTGCCGCCCGGGTATTTCTGGGTTCTCTATACGACGGGGCTCGCGGCATTGATCTGCTGGACGGCGATGCGGCGGTCGCGCTGGCCGGTTTTCTGCCTGCTTTGGTACATCGCAGCGCTGCTTCCTAAAATTCCCCTCATGTGCCTGGAAAGCTTCATGTGCGAGCACTGGGTTTATCCCGCTTTATTGGGAGCGCTTCTGCCTGCCGCCATCCTTATCGCGAAAGGCCTCACAACGCCCTCCCGCGCCGCACGTTTTTTCTCCCATGCGCTTTTCTACGTCCTTCTCGCCGTCTGGGGCTCTATCGCGCAGCTGAACGTTTTCTGGCGCGGGACCGATGAAAAGCTTTATCGGTCCGCAGTGCGCTACACTCCCTCGATCATCATGAAGGAAAACCTCGCCTCCGTACTCCTGAACCAGGGCCGCGCCGGTGAGGCGATACCCTGGCTCGAATCCATTCTCCGCCAGGACCCGGACAACCTTCCCGCAGCCCGGGCGCTTGCCGCCGCCCGTCAGATTGTTAATAGCACTTCCCCTTTGCGCAAATAATTTCTAAACTTTTTCCGCTTGAATAGATCTTCGTCCAGAAAGGACCATCGGACCCGTGCTTACCGCTAAACACCGGCTGTTAATCCCCCTGTTTGTTCTGGCCGTTCAAACATGCTGGGCAGGCGGATCCGCTCCGGAGGCCCGCCCCCTGGGCCGGGAGGCTTTTCAGGACATTCGATTTTCCCCGGCATGCGCCAAAGCTCAATGGTCCCTTACGCCCGAAGGCGGTCTGGAAGTTATTGCCGCCGCGACGCCGGATAATCCCTGCGAAGTTACCCTGAAACCTTATTCCTCCCTTGAAACCGGCAGCCGCGGGGCTATGCTTTTTGAAGTCCGCAGCCTGAAAACGGGACAGATCGTCGAAGCGGAAGTAAACGGGACAGACCGTAAAATGGCGCCGGCCGGCGCAAAGACGTTTCGCGTCGATAACTTGACCACGAAGTGGGCGGCCTGCCGCGTCCGGCTTGGCAGAATCAAAAATGTCGATTCAATCACTTTCCGGGCGATTTCGAACAACCCGGACAATCCCATTTTTATCGGCGATATCCGCTTTATCGCCGGGCTGGCTGCCGGGCCAGGCGCAACAGCCGCAGCCAGGTTCGCCTCCGCGGCCGGAATCCTGAGCAGCCGGCGCGGCGCCGCGGCCGCAACGACAGCAAACGCACTGCACAGGATGATCGCCGACCCCGAGATTCCCGCCTGGGCCGAGGAGATCCCCCGTAAAATTAAGGACTGGTCGTATCCGCTGTTTCTTTCCGCGCTTATGATGGCGGTCATGGGATTTGCCAGGTCGATGAAGAAGAAGCGCAACCTCGTCAACCCCGTAACCCCTCTTTATGAGATGAACACCCGCACATGGGGCTCCTCCCGCGACAAGGAAGGCGTCCTGCATGTCGGCGGATTCCGGGCGATCACATTCGACGACCTCAAACGGATCAAGGATAACGGCTTTAACGCCGTCTGGTTTATGGGGATCTGGGAGATCGGTCAGAAGGTGCGCCTGATCTCGAAGAATTACGGAAAGGATTATGCCGGGTCTCCCTTCGCCATCGCCGATTACGCGGTATCGGAAGAACTGGGATCAGAAGTCGAATTCCGGGAACTCGTGGACCGCGCGCATCTGGCGGGGCTTTCCGTGATCGTGGATTTTGTCCCCAATCACATGGGACTCGACAGCCTCTGGCTGAACGACCATCCCGAATATTTCATTCACAAGGTTCTTGAAGGCGAAGAGGCCAACCATACCGACGAAGAGCTGATCCGCAAACATCCCGGATATTTCCCCTACCGCACTCCTTCTTATCCGGTGGGCGAGATACGCGTGCCCAAGACGATCATGGTGGCTTACGGGAAAGATCCTTACTTCTTTCCGTGGATCGACACGGCGCAGCTCGATTACGCCCACCCCGGCGCCCGCCGCAAAATGATCGAAGTCCTCTCGCACATGGCAGAAATCGTGGACGGCGTGCGCTGCGACATGGCGATGCTTGTCCTGCGCGAACAGGTGAAGATCCACCGTCATCCGGAAATGTCCTGGGAGACTTTCAACCGGCTTATGCCGCACGAATTCTGGACGGAAGCGATCACCGCGGTCAAACGGATCAATCCGCATTTCGCGTTTATCGCCGAGACCTACTGGTCGCTGGAAGGATTCATACAACGTCTGGGGTTCGATTTCACCTACAACAAGCCGCTCTATGAGGCGATCTGCGGCGCGCTGCACTGCGGCAATGCCGAAGGCCTGGCCAATTTCCTGAGGATGCTCGGCACCGGCTTCCTGCAGCGCAGCGTTCACTTTCTGGAAAACCATGACGAGGAACGGGCGATGAACAGCCTGGGGCTGGAGCGGCAGCGCGCCGCCGCGACCATTCTGGCCACGCTGCCGGGCGTGATCCTGATCCATCAGGGCCAGATGGAGGGCCGGCGGGAAAGGCTCCCGGTGCAGCGCGTTGTTCCCCTGCATAAAGAGCAGGACAACGAAGATTTAAAACGGCATTACCTCCACCTGCTTGGAGCGACCCGCTTACCGGCTTTTCGCGAAGGCAGGCTTATCGTGCTGCACAGCAACAACCCCTGCCTCGTCAGCTACTCGCGCATGTACGGCGAAAACAAGGCCATCGTAGTGGTGAACGCTTCAAAGCTGCGCCAGACGGGGAGCATTTTCACCACCCCCGGGCTGCGCCTTGAATCCGGACAGATTTATAAATTGACCGACCTCTTCTATCCCCTGAAAACGCAGGAAAACAGGTTTCGCGACGGAGTCCATGAAGTTTATCTCACGCCCGCCGCGCAGGTCATGAATAACGGGCTTTATGTCGAACTTGATCCTTACGACGCGCACATCTTCCTGATTGAACCTACCCGGGCCTTTTCCCTCAAAGACTACATGGTTGCGGCAATACGTTCGGCGCTGCCTGCGGGAGGCCAGCCGCACGAAACTGCGGCAGCCCATATTTCCAGATCAACGGAAACCAAAGTTTAGCGCCGCCTGGCGGGCATTTCGGATCAGGCGTTCGCGTCCGAGCCGCGCAAGGGGCGTCCCCCCGAAACGTTTTTTGAATTCCTCGTCGGTTTTCAGCGCCAGAACTTCCCGCAATGGAAGGCGCGCGCCCGCTCCGCGGGACGGATTAAATTCCGGGACATTCGTCGAAGCTGCACGCTTATTATGCGGACAGGCCTCCTGGCAGGCGTCGCATCCGAATATCCAATTTCCCGTTTTACCCTTCAGCGGTTCAGGCACAGGTTCCCGGGATTCGATAGTCCAGTAAGCTGTGCAGCGCCGCGCATCAAGACGATACGGCGCGGTGATGGCCTGCGCCGGGCAGGAATCAATGCAGATCCGGCACAGGCCGCAGGAACGCCTGTCCGGAGGATCCGCAGGCAGATCGAGCGTTGTCACGACGCTCGCCAGAAAAACCCACGACCCAAAGCCGCGCGTTACCAGCATGGTGTTTTTCCCGACGAAACCAAGGCCGGCGCGCTGCGCGGTTGCGCGCTCCAGAAGCGGGCTGGTATCTACCGTGATTCTGCATTTTGCTTCCGGAGCCAGAGATTCGATATAGCGCACCAGAGACTCGAGGCGCTTGCGCATCACCCGGTGATAATCTTTTCCCCAGGCGTAACGCGCCACGCGTCCATGCGTAACCGGACGCGTGGTACCGCTTCCTTCGTCAACGGGAAAAGGTGCGATACGGCCATGCGGCGAAGAGTCAGGGCCGAGTAACGACAGGGCCGAGCTCGGCCCGCGGAACTGTCGTTGCTCGGTCCTGTAGTTACTGGTGTTACTGTAGTTACTCGGCCCTGTCGTTACTCTGTCGTCGCTGTAGTAGCTCATGGCCAGCGCGATAATGGAACGCGCGCCCGGGAGAAGCTCGCGGGGATGAGAACGCGCAGACGGCGCGCGCTTCATATATTCCATATCTCCCGCGCAGCCGTCGTCGAGCCAGGCAGTCAGAGCCGCGTCACCCTCGGGGAAAGGCTCCGCAGTCGTGATTCCGACAAGCGAGAATCCGAGAGAACGGGCGTAAGCGAAGATGGATTGCTTCAGCGATGACGTCATTCCGAGGAGGTCGCCTAGCCGTATTGGCGACCGACGTGGGAATCTCAGAAGTTGATTTAAAGCTGGGATTGCCACGTCGGGCTTTCCTTTTAAGAATTTAATGATGGCCCTCCTCGCAATGACAACCTACCTGCTTACCAGCTGCAGAAACTGTTCGAGCGTTGCGGCCATCAGGAACGGATTCGTTTTTTTCTCGTTCTTAAGCGAGTTGCAGGGCGTTGCGCCGTAGTTGTGGCCGGGGTAGATCATCGTCGAGTCATCGAGTTTTTTGATCCTCTGCAGGCTGTGAAACAATTGCTCCGGGCTGGACAAAGGCAGATCGCTGCGGCCGCAGGTCCCCATGAACAGGGTATCACCGGTGAAGAGCACGCCCGCGCTCTTAATAAGGATGCACTGCGATCCGGGGGCATGCCCGGGCGTATGGATCATCTCCGCAGTCACTTCGCCTATAGCGACCGAGCCCGAAGTATCGGTTTTCTTCAGGCTGGACCGGGGAATCGCCAGCCCGCCGGCGCCCGACGGTATGAGCTTCTCCAGTTCGATCGCCTGAGCGCAGACCGTAGCTCCGGTTTTTTCCGCAAGTTCCTGTAAGGCGTTTATGTGGTCGTAGTGACCATGCGACAGAATGATGTGCGTCAGCCGGAAGCCATCTTCTTCGAGCTGTTTTAAAATCGCCGCCGCATCCCATGCCGGATCCACGACCGCGGCCTGCCGGGCCTCCGCGTCGCCGAAGAGATAGACGAAATTATCCATCGGGCCAAGAGAAAGCTGCCTAAAGTAAAGGGACATAAAAATCTCCAATGATAAGGACCGTGCAACTACAGCTTCACCAGTAACTATAGTAACGACAGTAACTACAGTAACGACAGGGACGTTCTCGGCCCTGTAGTTGCTGCCGTTGCTCGGCCCTGCAGTTACTGCCGTTGCTCGGCCCTGCAGTTACTGCCGTTGCTCGGCCCTGCAGTTACTGCCGTTGCTCGGCCCTGCAGTTACTGCCGTTGCTCGGCCCTTTTGTTACTGTAGTTACTCGGCCCTGCCGTCAGTACATCAAATACTTCTCTCGCTGTTTGACGAAATCCTGCGCGCTTTTATGAAATATGTTGATCATGTCGATCGCGGGACGGTTGATCCGGAACAGGTGCTCGAAATCGTAATTGCCCGTAACCCGCGCGATTTCATCCCAGCGCAGCACGAACTCTTTGGGATAAAGGTCGCGCAGGATGCAGGCGGCGGTGACAAAGATGTCGACGGGACGGATCTGCTCGCGGTCAAGCACCTTCATGCGCACGCCTTCGCAGCGCTGCGCCGCGTAAAGATCGGATTCCGGAACGAACTCGGCGGGTTCGAAGCGGACTCCAGGCAGGCGCGCTTTCTGCAGCAGCCGCGCCAGCCGTTGCCCGTCTATCCAGGGAGCGCCGAACTGGAAAAACGGCCTGTCCGTGCCGCGGCCCACGGAAACGTTTGCGGCCTCGAACATTCCGATCCCCGCGTAAAGCAGCGCCTGCGCGGGCGTTTGAATGTTCGGCGACGGGCCGACGAAGTCAAGGCGCGTGTCTTCCCAGAAATACGGCCGCTTCCAGTTTATCATCTGGACGACCTTGACCTGGGCGTTCAGGCGCGCGGTGTCGTTATACCACTGGGCGAGCTCCCCCGCGGTGAAGCCGTATCGCACGGGAATACTGTAGTAAGCGGTGAAATGCCTGATGCGCGGATCAAGAACCATTCCTTCGACGACGGTTCCTCCCAGCGGATCGGGACGGTCCAGCACCATAAAAGGAATCCCGCGCCTTGACGCTTCTTCCATGGCCATGCCCATCGTGGTGATATAGGTATAGAAACGCACGCCCACGTCCTGCATGTCGAAAACGAGAACGTCTATGGCGTTGAGCATTTCCGGCGTCGGGCGCTGGGTGGCGCCGTAGAGGCTGTAAACCGGGAGATGCGTTTTCTGGTCGATGATAGTTTCGACTTCCTGGCCGTGCGCGATCCTGCCGCGGATGCCGTGTTCCGGAGAGAAAAGCGCGATCAGCTTCACTCCCGGCGCGCGCGCGAGGACGTCGGCGGTGCTGCGCCCTTCCGAATCGACTCCGGTCTGGTTTGTGATCAGCCCAACCTGTTTTCCCTTGAGGCTTTCAAAACCCTGCGCCTCAAGAACGTCAATGCCCAGCAGGACTTTTTTCTGGGCGAAAAGCAGGGATGGTAATAAAGGAAGCAGGGCGAGGAGGATCAGGGTGTTGCGGCGCTTCATAAAAAAGATTATAGCTTGCCTTGGAAAAAACGTCAGGGCTGAGGGCGGATTTCGGCGAGAAGGACCTGCTCTTCTTTTTCCAGATCGGCGAGGCTCTGGTATCCCATCTCGCGCAGCGGCCGGCCTGCAAGGATAATTTCCGCGCCCCGGTTCAGCTTCGCCTGCGGAGACAAACCCGCGATCTTTTTCAAAAGGGATTTGAAGTTCATCATCACGCTGTACTGTTTTTCCGGACCCAGGCAGGAGTAGTCGAAATCCTGGCCATCCACACGAAAGCGTTTTCCCCCCGCAAACAAGTCCAGATAAAATTTCAATTCCGAAGTCTTCTTAACTTTTTCGACCTTGTCCTTTTTCCTGCCGATGGAGATGGGCAGGCCGGTTGTCATCAGGATCCCCATGCTCGCAATTTTCTCGCCGATCGAAGGGCCTTCTTCCTTTTCGGTTCTGGTTACGATTGTTTCCGTGACCGCAGCCGCGGCGGCCAGCCGGAAGGATTCCAGGGGCGCTTCTTCCCTGAGGCCGGGTCCGATCAGGCCCAGATTTCCCTCGAGAAAGAGCAGTTTCTTAACCCGCATCACCGGCGGCAGCGCGGAATCCATACAGACAGTTTAATCCGTAACTGTCCTCTTGTCGACGTTTTTTGCTAGGGTATAGCCATGCGGAAGAAATTCCTGTTAAAACTTTACCCGGTCCTTCTTCTTGCCTGGTTCATTGTCTTCAGCATTGAAATTTTTTCCATCGCCCACTGGCTGAACATACTGCGCCGTACCACCGACCGGCTGGACGCGCGCGCGCAGTTCCTCCAGAAAAGCAACCGCGAGGTCGCGGGCTTCAACGCCCAGATCGGCGCCCTTTCAAAGGAAATGGATTTCCTGCGCGGCCTGGTCAACGTCCTTCCCCAGGAAAAAGGCTTCGTGCGCACGCAGAAAGCGATGCTTGACGACGTGGAAGCCCTGCGCGCCAAGGTGGGCCGCCGCCTGCACGGAGAGCTGCACATTCTGGTCGACACCCGCGCCAATAAGCTCTATGTGAAAAGAGGGCTGAAGCTGCTCTGGCAGGCGGACTGCTCGGTGGGCCGCGGAGGAATGCTTGTCGACAGAAAAACCGGCAGGCGCTGGGAATTCGTCACGCCGCGCGGCCAGTTCGAGGTTCTTGGCAAGATGCAGAAGCCGCTCTGGATCAAGCCGGACTGGGCGTTCGTGGAAACCGGCGAAAAAGTTCCTCCGCCGGAAGACTCCAGCCGCAGGATCGAAGGCGAACTCGGCGGCTACGTGCTGAACCTGGGAGACGGCTACCTGATCCACGGCACGAAAAACGAGGAAATGCTCGGCAGGCCGGTATCGCACGGGTGCGTGCGTCTGGGAGCCGACGACCTCAAGAAGCTTTACGAGATGATCCCCGTGGGAACACGGGTGTTTATTTATTGATTATGACCTTCTTTGATCGCATCAGCCGTCCACCCCGCAGCGGGACTCTCTTCCTGACCGCGGCGGTCCTTCTGATCGGCATACATGAGACCAAGGAATGGCTGGTCAGCCGGGCGCTCGAACTCGGGCGCCAGGAAGTCGAACAGGAAAAGGCCGTAGACCAGATGAACGGCGCCCTGAACCATTACTCCACTCTCCGCGACCTCAAGCTGCACGACGTGAACCAGTTCAGAAACGGCATGTCGCAGCTCGCGCGCACCAACAAGGGGCTTTTTGAGTCCGGGCTTTCCCTGCAGGAAGAAAAACGCCTGCTGGAAAAACAGTGGGAGATCATGACCACCTACCTTTATCTCGATCCGGCGCTGCGCCGCATCACTCTGATGCGCGGCGACCAGCCGCTGGAAAGCTACCCCGTGCGGTATTACCCGCCGGAAGCCTTCGCCATTTCCGTCTCATCCGCGCCCGCGGCGAAGCTGCCCGCGGTTGTGCGCATCGTCTCCAAAGAACGCTTTGCCGCGCCCGAGCGCGGACAGTCGGCGATGGTGGACGGCAGGCTGGAATGGACTCCGCCGCAGGTGGGCACTTCCGTGCGCTCGAACGCGCTGGGCGAATTCGTGATGTTCACCTCAAGCAGGCTGATCCTGCACGGGCCTCCGGTAAAAACGGCGGATCATGCCCAGTATCCGCATTACTGCCTCGGGCTTTCCCGGGAAGCGGCGCGGCTCCTTTACCGCCACAGCTTCGTGGGAACAAAAATCATGATCCCTTCTAAGGAAAAGACGTGAGTCCTAAAATCTCCTTCCCCCTCGACGGGGGAAGGCTGGGATGGGGGTGTTCAAAACCGCACCTGATCCCCCCACCTTCATCCTCCCCCTCAAGGGGGGAGGAAACTTATCAGTATCTCCCATGATGACCTGGCCTGACTACCTTATTCTCTTCGCATTTCTCGGCGCGGTCCTTGTTCTGGGCTATATCAAGGGGCGCGGCAAAACCACGCAGGACTTTTTCGTGGCGCGCCGCCAGATTCCCTGGTGGGTGGCCTGCATGTCATTCGTGGCAACGGAAGTGAGCGCGGTGACGCTCATATCCGTACCGGCGATCGCCTTCATGGAAAACCTCGAGTACGCCCAGTTCTACATCGGCTCCGCCGCGGCGCGCCTGGTGATCGCCTTCCTTTTCATCCCCGCGTTCTACCGCTACAACTGCGTCACGATTTACGATTTCCTCCGCCAGCGCTTCGGAGCGGCCACGCAGCAGACCGCGACCATCTTCTTTTTTGTGACGCGGCTGCTCGGATCGGGCGTGCGCATCATGGTCGCGGCTCTGGCCGTTTCCGTGCTCATGGACTGGCGCCTGGCTCCGACGCTCGCCCTTTTCACCGTGGTCGCCATAGGCTACGTAATCTACGGCGGCATCAAGGCCGCGGTCTGGGCCGGGATAATTCAGACTTCGGTTTACCTGCTGGGAGGGCTGGCCGCCATCGTCTATATCCTGCACCTGGTGCCGGGCGGCATTCACGGCGCGCTTTCCGTCTCCAGCGCCGCGGGCCGCATGCAGATCTGGAACTGGGGACCGGCGCTTCACGATTCTTCTTTCCTGAAAAAATTCCTGACCGACCCGAACATCGTCTGGATCGCGGTGCTGAACGGCTTCTTCGGATCGATGGCGGCCTTCGGAACGGACCACGAGCTGATGCAGCGCCTGCTCACCGTGGAAACGCGCCGCCTGAGCCAGAAAACCATGGCCGCAACCGTAGTCGCCTCGGGCGTGCTGCTTGCCGTTTACCTGATTCTCGGGGTGAGCCTTTTCGCTTTCTTTCAGACGCACCCGGGCGTGCCGCTGCCGCAGAAGCTCGACGCCATTTTCCCCTACTTCATCGGCCGCGTCATGCCTGTGGGCCTGCGCGGACTTCTTCTCGGCGCGATCGGTCTGGCGAGCCTGGACACTCCGCTCGCCTCGCTGACCGCCTCTTTCGTCAACGATATTTACCGACCCGTCATCCGTCCCGGCAAAGATGACGCGCACTACCTGAAGGTTTCGCGCGTCTGCGTGGGAGTCTTCGCCGCGCTGATCGCGGCGATCGCCTACGGCTTCAGCTTCTATCAGAAATTCCTCTGGCTGGCTTTCAAAATCGGCGGGGTTACGTTCGGCTCGATGCTGGGCGTATTCCTGCTCGGGCTTTTAACCGGCCGCAGGGCAAACCGCGCCAACATCATCGGCATGACCGTGATGGCGGCGATCAACGCCGCGCTTTTGATACTTTCAGAAATGCGGATCATGCCGCTGGGCTGGACCTGGCTGATCATTATCGGGACTGCGGGAACAATGCTGATCGGGTGGGTTTTCGGGCCGGGGATGGAAAACGGCGATGCCTGATTCTGTTGACGTCGTCTCGTAAATCCGTTTGTTTTTTGTCGTCGCCCCGGAAATTCGTTGTCCGGGGCCCATCAAAAAGTAATCTTGATTAATGGGTCCCGGCCTGCGACCTGCCGGGACGAAGTATCATTTTATAGTGTGTCATTCCCAAAATCCGTAATCGGGAATCCATCAAATAGGTATTCCTCATTGCATGAACCCCCGCTTACTACCGCGAGGGTGACAACCAAGGAATCCCTATCCTAATGCCTTTCTCAAAAAGCCTTTCGCTGACTTGAGCCGCGTCGCCGCTTCCTGACGGGAAATCTTTTTTCGCGCCATGAGTATCGCGTGCTTCACGCGCCCGCCCGCAGCTTTAAAAAGTTCTTGCGCCTCTTTTTCGGACACTCCGCCCAGGATTCGGATCAGCCGCAGCCCGCGCGCGATCAGTTTCCGTGAACGCGGCTGCAGGTCAACCATCCAGTTGTCGTACGCCTTGCCCGAGCGCACAAGACCAGCAGTCGTGATCATGTTCAGCGCCATCTTGCAGGCAGTGCCGGCCTTCAGGCGCGTCGATCCCGAAAGAACTTCCGGGCCGACGTCGAGCAGAATGAGGAGATCGACAATATTCCTTCCCCCCTTGAGGGGGAAGGTGCAGGATGGGGGGTGTCGGTCCGTCGCAGATGCGCCCCCCCACCCCCGCCCTCCCCCTCCAGGGGGGAGGGAGAACCGGTTGCACGTCAACAAAACTGTTTTCGCGCCCCGGCGACCCGCCGCCTCGAGCGCGGCGCGCACGAAAGGCGTGACTCCCGAGGCCGCAATGCCGATCACGAGATCTTTCGGACCCGCGCCCCGCAGCGCGCGCCTGCCGTCCGCTTCGCAGTCTTCCGCGCCTTCCTGTGATTGAAAGACCGCGGCCGGTCCGCCGGCCATGACCGAGCGGATCGTGCCGCGCGGCGTATTAAAGGTAGGCGGGCATTCCGCGGCTTCAAGAACTCCCAGCCTGCCGCTCGTGCCCGCCCCCACAAAATAAATCCGCCCTCCGGCGGAGACCGTACTGACGAAAAGATCCGCAGCCCGCGCGATCGCGGGCGCCGCGCGCCTGACCGCCGCGACAACGCGCGCGTCCTCGCGGTTCATCAGGCGCACAATCTCCAGCGCAGACTTCCGGTCCAGCCCGCGCGAACGGGGGTTCGGCTGCTCGGTAGAAAGACGATCGAAGAAGATTGCCATGCTTATTCGTAATGCGTCCAAAGCCTGAGCACTTTGACGATACGCTCTTCAGTAAGAACCTGATACACCAGGCGATGCTGGATATTAATGCGCCGTGAGTATGCTCCGGTAAGGTCTCCCGTCAGTTTTTCATACGGTGGGTTAGTCTGAAAAGGATCTTTCTTCAGCACGCCGAGCAAGGTTTCCGCTTTCGACCTGAGCCCGGAAGAAGCCAGTTTCTTTGCATCCTTCCGCGCCTGTTTCGTGAAAACGACCGCCCAACTCACCAGCCGGGATTCCGTGAACAGCGGCCTACAGGCGTTTTCATTCCTTTGCGAATAGAGTCGCGCATGCCGGGGATAGAAAGGAGATACAGCGTCTCCTGAATGGCCCGCCAGTCTTCTTCAGAAACGAGAATGCCATTCCCCTGTTTGCTGGTGATCTGCACAGGTTCGTGAGAGACTGATGTTTTTTCCAGAAGTTTGTACAGGGAAGCCCGGGCGCGGGTGGCGGTTAATGTGGTCATCAAATCACCTCTATAAAAAGCGTACCAGATTCCGTACGCATTCACAAGGACCATTTACTCTGCCGCGGCGCCTCCCGGATGCGCCGCCCGGTAGCGCACGTCCGGCGTGCCGGGGTTTATCTCAAGAACTCCCTCTCCCCCAAGACGTCTGTGGGGAGAGGGCGGGGGTGAGGGGATTATCGACGAAGACTGATTTTGAGCAGGCCCCTCATCCGACCCTGCCGGGTCGGCCTCTCCCCCGGACGGGGGCGAGGCAGTTAACGGGTTCCGTCGATCTCGCCGCTCAACTAAAGAGATTCCCTGGGGAAGAGATGACCCGCCGTTGGCGTGTAGGCAGGTGATGGGATCATCATGCGGCTGCCTTCAATCCATGTCGTGCCTTATCCAGCAGGAACTGCCGGACATGCTCGAAATCAAGGTCAGCAGATGACGGAATATCGCGTCTGCCATTGAACAGATAAGATAGAGCCGTCTTCCACAGGTCGACGAAACGGCCAAGAGCGTCTTCCGGAGAAGCTTCCTCTAAAACGGTCAAAAATTCATAGACCGCCGCCGCGGCGCGGGTGTGATCCGGATCCTTTACTTGTGAAGTGTCCGAAACACGCATCTTCTCGAAACAAAGACGGAATCTTCCACGGGAAAAATTAATATCCTGGTCGCATCCCAGGATAATTGAGACAGCATAACCCGTCATATAAGAAATCAATTCATGAAGCACATCCCCTATTGGTTTTGTTTGGCCCTGGATGAGAGTCAGTATGTTATGCCCGATTTCGTGGCCAAGCCCATTGAATAAGGTTCCGCAGTTCGTATATTTCCGCAATATATTTACGGGATCAATATGAAAATCCGCATTGGCATCTCCATATCCAAGCCGCACAAATCGGGTTTTTTTCATGATCGCACTACGAATAAACATACACCGGCCGGGGTCGACGATCTGCCTGCGGCCGAGTTCATCGAGCATGACATTCAGAACCGCCAGAGCGTAAACCTTAACAAGTTCATCGCGCCAGGATTCCATACGCCACCAGGGAAAATTCTCAGTTATAAGCGTGCCAACCGGCAGGGCATGCCTGCTTTGCAAAAGTTGACGGGACAATTCGACTACGCGGGGATCGTTCTCCCTCGGATCTAACAGGCCGTGAGCGTATAGCCGGATCTCTGGAAGCAACCTTTCCTCTTGGACTATGTAGGACAGAAACTGTTCATAAGTTCCCGCTTCCCAATTGGTCAACACAGACTCCACTGATTCCGGGATGTCAAAATGGGAGGCCAGTCTCAGCAACAGGAATTTAGCCGCACGGACGCTCGGCAGAAGCATTCCGGTAGCAGCCGTATACCATTCATAAGGCCGCATTTCATAACTTTCTCTTCTACGCAGAGTCTGATAATTTTCCTTCGCCTCTCCGAGTTCCGCGACGCTGGGCCGGTAATGCCGTTTGCCGTCGCGGCAAAGGTCTTCAAGAACCCCCAAGGCCGAGCCGATGCCCAGATACGTTTTACATGTGGGACGAATCTTTTTAACTCCGCCTTCCTCGATCCACTCTGCGAATCCAAGGTGATTTACCAGAGCGCGAAAATCCGGCGCGAGCGTAGACGGTTTTCGTTCCAGAAACCTGCAGATCTCTTCTTTCGACAAAGGACGGTCTTCGCGAAGCAGAAGCTCAAAAACTCCCAGCGGCGAACCCGGCGCGACTTTTCGCGAAGCCTGCGCTCCGTCCGCCGCCGCGTCCCGGCCGAGCATCCGCCAGAGGAGCGCTTCATCCGAGACGAAATTCAGAATCATCTCGCGCGTGCCTGCGGGGTTCAACTTCCGCAGGATCCGCCCGTTCTCGGCGATGGTTACTTTGACTGCCGGTTCGATATTGAAAGATGCGATCTGTCCCAACACAATGAATCCCGCAACCGATTGGTCGTTTGACATCGCCGCCAGCGCTGCGGCCAGACCATTTTTCGCGACATCGATATTATCCAGCGGCGCCATCGACACCGCGCCGAGAGGCATTGTCACAACGGTTTTCGTCCCAGCCGGTCCGCGCGCAGTCTCCTTCATGATCTGTTCAATCTGGCGCCGGAGGCAGTCATTCAACCTGCCGCCCGTCAAAATTACGTGCGCGGGAGCGTTCCGCCTTCGATTCAGCACTCGTCGAGTGGTCCGAAACCTTTGCAGACGATGTATCGTTCCTTTTCCATCGACGAAGGAAACGAGCGCGTCGAGGAGGGGCTGCTGCCTGGCTTCGAAGTCATTAACAATGATCAAATCGGTGATCGGCGGTAATGGTTCTTCCGGAAGTCCCACGGGCGCGTCGACTAATCCCAACGCCCGCTGAACCAGGGAAAATGCAGGTTCTGCCTGCGGCAGTCTCCCGCGCAGTTCCTGCAGGCACTCGAAAGCAAGGTGATGCCCCTGCCGCGCCAGAGCGCTCAGCGTCAACCCAGCCAGGGAACGCGTTTCTCCTTCGGCAGAAACATTGGCGCATGATCCGTTGACGGCCCTTATTGTGTCGTCAGAAAACCATTCAGGCAGGCCGAAGGAAAACGAATACAAAGCGCAGAGCGCTGCCGCAAGCACCCGCCTATCCGCGAGGGGATGGGATAACACGTCCTCAAATATTTTTAATGGACGGTAAGACGATTCAGACGGGACATGAGTCCGTAATACAGCTCCCGATATGACCGCTGCACACAGTACGACTGGATGCAAATCCGGTCGCTGCAGGAACATCCCCAGATTTTCAAAAAAACCAGCAGGGAGAACAGGCGCAACTGCGGCGGCGTTAAAGCCCAACACCATTATCGTTTCAATAACGATATGGATATCGGCATCAGGATCCGCAAGAATCAAGGAAAATTCGTCTGCAGCTTCGGCATCTCCCCGTGAAATTCTAGCGATGAAATCCCGGAATATTATCTTTCTTTCGCGCGAACCGATTTCAGCGCCAGATCTTCCATGTCCGGCCAAAAGACGGCTGATAAAAGGATGCGTTCTCCCCCAGAGGTTTCTGCAACATGAAGAGGTGGCGGCAAGCGCCTGATCGTCAAAAACAGTACCGAGTGCTGAGTGCCGAGTTATGAGTTGGTGGTTTAAGACTCCGGAGCATTCCCTCGACTCATTACTCATTGCTCGGAACTCATAACTCGCCGCCGCCGTCTGCGCGGCAAGCGCCGCCGCGAGCAGAGCCGCGGTGAATCTGCGGATCATCATGCGGCCGCCTTCAGGGATGAACTGGCGGCAGATGGAATGACAGCGCCCAGGATTTTACTCAGCAGTATTCCCACCTGCTCCCTGTCAGGGATTTCTTCGTAGCGCGCAAACAAACTCTCAAAGAAAGCCCGCGCATCGGCGCGGATCGTCGGTTGCCGGTCGCGCATGAAGCTGAAAATTTCTTCCAGCTCCGTTTCGCTTCCCGGCAGGACCGGCCCAACCTGCCGTTGCAGCGCATCGACATCCAGCGCTTCGATATCCTCAAGCGTCCTCGTCAGTTCCGGCAGATCCAGCCAGCTCAATAAATCATTTATCCAGGGCAGGCTGTTAACGTCCCACCCAAAATAGTTGGCGATGAACGATCGCGTGAAAGTCTCCATGTCGGCCCTGTCCGGATGAAACCCCTGTTCAAAGTCAAAATGCATAACCGTGGACGAATCCTCGATCCACCCGTGATTGCCCCTGTGGAAATCAAACCGGCGCAGGAACAAGGAAACTCCAAGCGCACGGGTCAACGCCAGACCGAAGGTTTTCTGGCAGACTGCCGGATCTCCGGCTTTATAGTCCCGGCAGGATCGGACCAGATACACATCATCCGTTTCCGCCCCAATCAGGCGCGCCAGACATCGTCTTTCGGCCTCGGACGGGACTAGGACATCGCAGACATTCGCCTTCAAGGCGCGGGCAAGATAGAATCCGGCCATCTCCCGCACAGGGTTGTTCTGCGTTTTCCAGAGCGACCGGCCCCCGGTCTTAATGGGATCGTTCTTATGCTCCTTGACTATGAATGTGCGGTTGAGGCGATCCCGGACCCTGTAAACTATTTGGACAACTCCTCCGACACTGACGAGTTTTTCCGTCGGCAGAAGCGTAAAGATGGGCGTTTCCGGAGAACCGATGCCTGCCCCGGCAGTTCCAGCGCCCGGCTGCGGCCACCAGGGCTCGTTTATGCCGAACATCTCCTGACGGCGCCGGTAAGGCTCCGGTTCGAGCCGGATGCCGGGAATTTTGCGTAAGGCCACCTCGCCGAACAGCGCAGCATGTTCGCTGACGAGCGTGTTCGCGATAAATGTGCTCTGCTCGCGCGGCGAATAATCCTCGCGCCCGAAAGCGGAACGGGTCAAATTGACCGCGCTGATATGCTCGACCCCTTCCCGTTTCAGCACCGCTGCGATGTCCGTTCCCAACCCGCGAATCACATGCGCGGGGTTTCTTGCCTCAGGTTCATCACGGCACTCAAACGAAAAATAATCCGCATCGTAAGTAACAATATTCCGGGGATAATGAAACTGAAGCTCATGCGGGCCGTCCAGCTCCTGATCAATCACGTTCCCCCATTGATTTTTCCGGGTGCTGCCGGATGATTTCACCCAGACGCGCCATGAAATAAATTTGTTTTTCAAAAAGGCGAGCCAGCTTGTCTCGTCGTACTCCACGCGATGAAATGGATGGGCGGAATCATCCGGATGCTCGTCAAAGGAAACCACCGAGGTATCTTCCGCAGGCAGGCTCAGCATCTCGACGAAAGGCACCATTTCGTCATGGTCAAACGATTCCAGCGCGGGGATGACGCGGCCGTCGGGCGACGTGAAGTGCGAGACCGTGACGTAGGAACGTTCCGGTTGTTTATCCGGGAACGTTTCAACAATGTCGTAGCCGCTGAAGATCCAGGGGATATCGCCCGGCGATTCCAGCCGGATGACCGGAGCCTGATCGGGATCGCAGTCGATATGCAGCGTCCGGCCTTCAGACAGCGATATCGCTTCATGGATGGATTCCGCGTCGCCCCGCCAGGCGATCTTCAACTCGCGGATCTGCCCGAGAGAATCGTAGGTGAAATCAAGTGAACCACGAGTGTCCGGCCCGCGCTTCAATTCGATGCGCCCCGACATCGTAACCCTCCGCTCGCTCATGCCCGTCGGATCGGCGACTTCTGTCAGCGAAACGTCCGCCACATCCCGGCCCAGCATCTTCCACAGGAGCGCTTCGTCCGAGACGAAGTTAAGCACCATCTCGCGCGTGCCGCCCGGGTTCAACACGCGCAGGATCCGCCCGTTCTCGGCTACAACCAGTTTTACCGCCGGTTCTATGCTCCACGGCAGCGCCCATAGATTGCTATAATTCCCATCAAACATACCGAACCCACTCATCAAAC
>Ga0181520_10001200_pt1 | contig 53667 bp, 45 predicted proteins | sample PEATcosm2014_Bin_29_FD_132451 | JGI IMG/M metagenome (GOLD analysis project Ga0181520, IMG submission 132451) | Peatland microbial communities from MTU Mesocosm Facility, Houghton, MI, USA - PEATcosm2014_Bin02_30_metaG | ecosystem: Environmental > Terrestrial > Soil > Wetlands > Peat | place... | reverse complement strand
CGGAGGACTTTTGCGGGTTCAGCCGGGAGCTGACCGGGGACACGCAGTTTCGCTGGCTGGGGCCGGAGAAGGGCGTGATCCACCTGGCGACGGCGGCGCTGATCAATGCGGTGTGGGATCTTTGTGCGCGCGCGGAAGAGAAGCCGCTGTGGCGGGTGCTGGCGGAGATGGAGCCGGAGCGCATCGCGAGCGTGGTGGATTTTCACTACATGAACGATGCGCTGAGCCGCGAGGAGGCGATTGCGCTGCTGCGTGAGCGGCGGCCAGGGCGGGAGCAGCGGCTCGCGCAACTGCGCAGCGACGGGCTGCCCGCGTATACGACGTCGGCGGGGTGGATTGGGTTCAGCGACGAGAAGATTGCGCGGCTGTGCGATGAGGCGCTGGCGGCGGGGTGGACGCGTTTCAAGCTGAAGGTGGGCGGCGATCCGGCGGACGACGATCGGCGGGCGCGGGTGGTGCGGGCGAAGATTGGGGCGGCGAATCGGCTGATGATGGACGCGAACCAGAAGTGGGACGTCGATGAGGCGATTGTGCGGACGCGCGAACTGAGGCAGTTCGATCCGTGGTGGATGGAGGAGCCGACGAGTCCGGATGACATTCTGGGGCACGCGCGGATTCGGCGCGAAGTGCCGGGCGTGCGCATTGCAACGGGCGAACATTGCCAGAATCGGATCATGTTCAAGCAGCTCATGCAGGCGGAGGCGATCGACGTATGCCAGATCGACAGCTGCCGGCTGGCAGGGGTGAACGAGAACATCGCGGTGATTCTGCTGGCGGCGAAGTTCGGCATCCCCGTGTGCCCACATGCGGGCGGCGTGGGCCTGTGCGAGTATGTGCAGCATCTGGCGGCGTTCGATTTTCTGTGCGTGTCGGGGTCGCTGGAGAATCGCGTGGTGGAGTTTGTGGATCACCTGCACGAGCATTTTGTGGATCCGGTGCGGATTCGGCGCGGGCACTATCTGCTGCCGGAGCAGCCTGGGTACAGCATCGAGATTTATGCTGAGACTTTGCGCGACTACAGCTATCCTGACGGCCGCGTGTGGAGGCGTGCGTGAAGCTGGTTTCGTTTGCGTTTTTTTCCGAGGGGGCTCCGCGGGTGGGGCTGCGCCTGGACGATGCGATTCTGGATCTGACGCCGCTGGGCGTGACGGATGCGGTGATGGCGGTCGCGGCGGGCGCGGAGGTTTTGCGGCAGGCGATCGACAGGCCGGCGGCTTCGCACATTTCCGCCGCTGGAGTGAGACTGCTGCCTCCGATTCCGCGGCCGCCGCGGATTTTTTGTGTGGGGCTGAACTATCGGGACCACGCGGTGGAATCGAAGATGGAGATTCCGAAGGCGCCGACGGTTTTCGTGAAGCTGTCGTCGGCGGTGATTGGGCCGGAAGAGGCGGTGCGGATTCCGGCGATGACGAAGCAGCCGGATTATGAAGTGGAGTTCGCGATTGTAATTGGCAAGGGTGGGCGCGCGATCGCGGCGGAAGACTGGCGGGAGCATGTTTTTGGGTACACGATTTTGAACGACGTGAGCGCGCGGGATGTGCAGCTGGCCACGTCGCAATGGGTGCTGGCCAAGAGCTTCGACACGTTTGGTCCGCTTGGGCCGGCGGTGGTGACGCAGGACGAGATTGCCGATCCGCACAACCTGGACATCCAGCTTTCGATTGGCGGCGAGGTGCTGCAGCATTCGAACACGCGCGAGCTGATCTTCAAGGCGCCGGAACTAATCAGCTACATCTCGTCGATTACGGCGCTTGAGCCGGGGGACATTATTAGTACGGGGACGCCGGCGGGAGTTGGCCTGGGGCGCAACCCGCAGCGATGGCTCCAACCGGGAGAGACGATGGTGGCCGAGGTGGAGGGCCTGGGGCGGCTGGTGAATCCCGTGGTGGCGGACGAATGAGTGGCGAATGATCGAGGGGACCCCGGCGCCGATCGCGAGAAGAGCACTTACTCGGCGCGGAGGGCCTCCATGGGGTTGACGCGGGCTGCGCGGCGCGCGGGCAGGTAGGCGGCCAGCAATCCGCTTGCGAAGAGAAGCAGCGCGGCAGCGGCGAGTGTCCAGGCGTCATGCGCTTTGACGCCGTAGAGGAATCCGCGAACGAGGCGGCCGGAAGCGAGCGCGAGGCCGAGGCCGGCGACGACGCCGACCAGCAACATGGCGCCTGCCTGGCGCATGACGAGCCACAGCAAGTTGCGACGCCGGGCGCCGAGCGCGATGCGGACGCCGAGTTCGCGGGTGCGCTGCGAAACGACGTAGGCGAGCAGGCCGTAGAGTCCGGCGACGCAGAGCAGGAGGGCTGCGCCGCCGAAGACTTCGAGCAGATGGGCGGCGAGTCGCTGGCTGCCGAAGGAGTCCTCGACAATCTGGTCCATGGTCGAGAATCGGGAGTTCGCGAGCTCGGGGCTGGCCTGGCGGAGGAGATCGCGCAGGTCTGGAATCATCTGCGAAGGTGGCTGCTCGGTGCGGACGGCGAGATCCATGGCGATGGTTGAGGGCTGGTAGATCCCGCTTTCGGGTGTGATTTGGCAGAGACAAATTTCGATCTCGGGCTGCGACGGTTCGGCCACGGTTTTCTGACGTTCGTTGTCGAGGACGCCGACGATGTGCGCAGGCATGCCCTGGCGCAGATTCCAGACGGTCATTCCAAGGAGCGAACTGGGATCGTGCTTGTTGGGGGCGTACTCGGCGGCGAAGGCAGGATTGACGACGGCGACGCCCTGCGAGGTGGGCGTGTCGTCATTGGAGAAGAAGCGGCCGGCAAGCATCTTCATGCCGAAGATTTTCTGCACGTCGGGAGTGGCGGTTTTGAGGGCGGCGGAGATGTCGTTGCCGTTCATACGAAGGGTGAGCAGGATGTTGAAGGTTTTCCCCAGGGGGACTTCGCTGATGAGGCCGGCGGCCTGGACTCCGTGGAGGTGCTGGGCCCGCTCCAGGAGCGGCTGATAGAGGCTCGCGTTGACGCTTTTGTTGACGTAGCGATACGAGGGGATGGAAAGGTTGGCGACGACGATGTGGTCGGTGCGATAGCCGAGGGGGACGTGGCGGAGGGTGTAGATGGTGCGGAGCAGCAGACCGCAGGCGACCAGCAGCGTGAGCGACATGGCCACTTCGATGGCGACGAGGCCGCTGCGGAGGCGATTGTGGCGGCGGCCTGATCCGGCTTGCTGGCCGCCCTGTTTGAGCGCGGGCTCAATGGGCGCACGCACGGCCATGAGCGCCGGCCACGCCGATGAAAGGACCGCGGAGAGCAGGGTGAGACCGCACAACGCGGCGAGGATGGTGAGATCGAGGTGGGTGGAGAAGTTGACGTTCAGGTTGATGGGAGCGACGCTTTTTGTGAGGTTGATGGCGCCGAGGGCGAGCCCGACGCCAAGGACAGCGGCGCAACCGCTGATGACCAGACCTTCGACGATCATCTGCTGCATGACGCGGCCGCGGCTGGCGCCGAGTGCGCCGCGCATGGCAATTTCGCGCCGCCGCGCCATGCTGCGCGCCAATAGCAAATTGGTGACGTTGACGCTGGCGATGAGCCAGAGCACGCCCGAGGCTGCCAGCAGGGCCAGCAGAGCCTTCTTCACGTCGCCGTCGATCAGGGAATCGGCGTAGCCTTTCACATCGATAAGGCTGTGATCGGCGCGCTCCTCCGGGTCTTCATATTGTGCGGCGACCTGCTTCTGGATGGTGGCCATCTCGGCGCGCGCGGCTTCGATTTTGACCCCCGGGCGCAGGCGGGCGATGACGTCGTAGTGGTCCGATTTGTAATCGCGGCCGGTATCGTTTTCGCCCAGATGCACGGCCACCCACACTTCGGGGCCGACAGGCGCGCCACGGAACGACGGCGAGTAGCGGAATCCCGGGGGCATGACGCCGATGACGGTCCAGGGCTCGTCGTTGACGCGGACCACGCGGCCGATGATGTTTTTGTCGCCGCCGAAGGCATCGCGCCACGCGGCATTGCTCAGCACGATTCCGCCCGCATTCTTGCCTGTTCCGAAATTCGGTTGCTCGGCGATGAATCCGCGGCCAAGCGCAGCGTTGGCGCCCAGCATGGCGAAGAGATTCGGGCTCACCTGCTGGCCGTCGACCTGCAACGCGGCGCTGTTTCCCTGGATGTACGTCCGCCCGCGCATTCCTGAGCTGAAGGCGATGTCCACGAAGGAGCGGCTCTGGGCTCTCCACTGCGCGATGTCCAACCATGGCGCGCTCCACGCGTTATTCGGTCCGGGGCCGGTTTCCTGCAAGGTGACGAGGCGCGCCGCATCCTTATAGGGGAGGGGGCGGAGGAGGGCGTGATCGACGACGGTGAACATGGCGGCGGCGGCACCGATGCCGAGCGCGAGAGTGCCGATGGCGGTCGCGGCGAAGCCGGGGCTGCGGCGCATCTGGCGCATGGCGTAGCGGAGGTCCTGGCCGAGGCGCTCGATCCAGGCCCAGCCCCATTTTTCCCGCGTGACGTCTTTGACCAGGGGCAGGTTGCCCATTTCGCGCTCGGCGGCGGCGCGGGCTTGTGCTTCGGACTCGCCGCGCGCGATGCGGTCGGCGATGGCCATGCGGCGATGGGCTTCGATTTCTTCGTCGAGTTCTTTTTTGCGGCGGCTGAATCCGGTCATGACGTTTCTCCTTGCTGTGCCAGCGGTTACGCTTCGAGGATCGAGGCGATGGCGGCCACCATGGTGTTCCATCTGGAGCGATTCGCAGCGAGCTGGCGTCGGCCTTCGGCGGTGATCTTGTAGAAGCGAGCTCGCTGGTTTTGTTCGGTCTGACGCCACTCGGCGGCGATCCACTTCTGGCGCTCCATGCGATGGAGCGCGGGGTAGAGCGATCCCGTTTCAACCTGGAGGACTTCGCCGGAGCGCGCGCGGAGGGCCTGGCTGATGGCGTATCCGTGCTGGGGGCCCCATTGAAGGGACTGGAGGATGAGCATGTCGAGGGTGCCCTGGAGGAGGTCGATGCGGTTGCGATATTTATCCTGTTCGGGCTTCATGATGGAGACAATCTACAGCCCTGGGGATAGGTTGTCTACTGCCTGCGTTTTGCGAAGCTGGGGTTCGTTTTCGCAAGTTGGGGAGACGGCCGCTTAGACGGGTTTGGGGGGCCGGAGTCTGTGTTTCCCAAAGTGGTGCGGGTGCAGTACTTTCGGGTGAAGCGAGAGTCGATTTGTCCTGATATTTCGATCGCGAGAGTATCCGCTTCTTGCTATGGGGTGAACCTGGCGTTCTCCCTGTTTTTGGTTTTTTTGGAAGTCGGAAGACGGTCCCGTCAGAGGGGATGGGGGCCGGAGATTGTGCCTTTTCCCGAAATGGTGCAGGAGGAGTACTTTCGGGTGAAGCGAAAGTCGATTTGTCTTGATATTTCGATCGCGAGGGTATCCGCTTCTTGCTATGGGGTGAACCTGGCGTTCTCCGGGTTTTGGGTTTTGGGGTTTTGGTTTTTTGGGAGGCTGTGGTGGGCGGGCTGGGATGGTGGGATGTCGCGCGTGGCGGGCGGCGGTTGGGGGTGTGCGCTATATTCCAGATGAACCGCACATCTTTTGCACGTGAGGGCGCATGGATCGATCCCGCCGCCGCTTTCTGATTCATTCTTCCGCTGGACTTGTTTCTGCTGCTGTTGCCGGCCCTTTTGCGGCGGAGGTTGAGGCGCAACAGACGCCGGTTCCCGCGCAACAGACGCCGGCTCCTGCGCCCCGGACACCGGCTCCTGCGCCGGGGACGCCGCCTGCGTTTGGGACTGCGCCGGCTGTGGGGCCGGAGGTTTCGGCGGCGACGTTTGCCGAAGCGGAGAAGCTGGTGCGCGTGGAGATGACGGAGAAGGACCGCGCGCAGGCGGCGAGCAACTGGCGCGAGTCGATGGCGGGCCTGTATGAGATGCGGACGGGGCCGCGAAAGGTGAAGCTGGAGCCGGAGCTGCAACCGTGGTCGCGGGTGCAGGCAGTGCAGCCGGGCATGCATTCGGGGCCGGATCGGGATCGGTTTGTACGCAGCGAGGGCGATCCGGGGCCGCTGCCTGCGAGCGACGACGCGATTGCGTGGTCGCCGGTGAGCCGCCTTTCACGGTGGATCGAAAAACGGCAACTGAGTTCGGAGAGGCTGACGAAGATTTATCTGGAGAGGCTGCGGCGGTACGATCCGAAGCTGCGTTGCGTGATCACGCTGACGGCGGAGCACGCGCTCGAACAGGCTTCGCGCGCCGATGCGGAGATTGCGGGCGGCCACTATCGCGGGCCGCTGCACGGGATTCCATGGGGCGGGAAGGATTTGCTGGACACGGCGCAGATTCCGACGACGTATGGCGCGGAGCCGTTTCGGGATCGCGTGCCGGAGAAGAACGCGGCGGTGGTGGAGCGGCTGAACGAGGCGGGCGCGGTGCTGGTGGCGAAGCTGAGCATGGGGGCGCTGGCGCTGAACGATATTTGGTTTGGCGGGCAGACGATGAATCCATGGCTGCCGGAGGAGGGTTCGTCGGGGTCGAGCGCGGGACCGGGGGCCGCGACGGCGGCTGGGCTGGTGGCGTTTGCGATCGGCAGCGAGACGGGCGGGAGCATCGTGAGTCCGAGCATGCGGTGCGGGATTACCGGACTGCGGCCGACGTTTGGGCGCGTGCCGCGAACGGGCGCGATGACGCTGTGCTGGTCGCTGGATAAGCTGGGGCCGATGGCGCGGACGGTGGAGGACACGCTGCTGGTGCTGCGTGCGATCACCGGGCCCGATGGCGCGGACTTCGACTGCGTGCCGAGCCAGCTGGATTTTGACGCGGGCGCCGCGGTGCGCGGGCTGCGGGTTGGATACATCGCGCAGTGGATGCGGGAGGCTCCGGCGACGGAGGTGGATCGCACGGCGCTCGAAAAGCTGCCGCAACTGGGGATGGTTCCTGTTGAAGTGACGCTGCCGGACTGGCCTTACGATTCGCTGGATGTGATTTTGTTTGCGGAGTCGGCGGCGGCGTTTGAGGAGATCACGCTGAATCACCGGGTGGATGAGCTGAGGGCGCAGGTTCCGGATGCGTGGCCGAATACGTTCCGGCAGTCGCGATTTTTGTCGGCGGTGGATTATGTGCAGGCGGACCGGCTGCGGCGGAAGATCGCGAACGAGATGGCGCGGATTTTCTCCGAGGTGGATCTGCTGCTGGTTCCGTCGCTGCGGGACGAGATGCTGACACTGACAAATTTCACGGGGCATCCGTCGCTGACGCTGCGGGCGGGATTCATCGAAGTGGCGGAGGCGCGGAGCGACTGGGCGCCCGATCCGGCGCATCCGCTGCCGAAGTTCAACCCGCCGCGGCGCGTGCCGCACGGGGTGACGCTGATCGCGAAGCCGTTCGACGAGGGCGTGCTGGGATCGGCAGGGATTGCGCTGGAGCGGGCGTTCAACGTGGCGGAGGAGCGGCCGCCGGGATTCTAGTCTGCGGGGGTCGGTGCACGCAGAGGCCGTCGATTGGGGGGGGCGCGAATCTCTGGAATCGCATTTTGCCGCCTGGCTCGGCGATTGCTGTCGGATTGTGAAGCTCTAACTCCTCTCGATGAAGTTCAGGCCGGGCAGGAAACGGACGCGATGCGCGGCTAGCACTGAAAAAATCAAGGCAGTTCCGGAAACGGAAATGCGGCTCATTCCGGGGCTCGGGCATTGCATGCGCGTCAGGAAGGCCAAAGGAGGGCGAAAACAGCAGGCTTAGGCCGTTAACGAAATTGATGAAGAGACCTGGCTGTGCCGATGATCCGGTGGGGGCACCAGGTTCCATGCACTGGACGATTAAAAAGAAGCTGATCTTTTCGTACGGCTTTATGGCCGCAATGATGGTGTGCATTACGGGAATGGAGCACTGGGCGCGGGTGCAGGCGCGGGTCACAACGCAAGCGATTGCGAGGACGGACAGTATGCTCTACGACCTCGAATACCTCATCTGCTATGTGCGCGGGGTCACGGTAGCGAGCCGGGCGTACATCATATCCGGGGACGAAACGGCGATCGCGGGAATTCCCGCTATGCGCAAGGACGCCGATATGGTCGCGGCGCGAGTGCAGGCTGAGATCGCCGGCGATGCGGGACAGATGGAGCATTTTGCACGGTACCAGGAAGCGGTCCGGGAGCGGAGGGTTTTTGTAAACAACGAAAACAAGGCGCGCAGGGAGCAGGGGTTCGATGCGGCAAAGGTGCTGTTCGATACCGGCGACGACACCCGGTTACTGAATACGATGGAGGCCGAGTTCACCGCGATGAAGGTCACGGCGCAGGCGCAGTTGCGGGCGCAGGAAGAGGCCAATGACAAGTTCCAGCGCCTGGTGTCGAGGGCCGAGATCGAATTGCTGGCGCTGGCGCTGACGATGTTGACCGGCGTAGCGGCGATGCTGATCCGGTCGATTGTGCGCAACGTCCGCATCTCGGTGGATCTGGTGGGAGCGATGGCCCGAAAGGATCTGTCCGGGGCCGACGGAAAGCCGGCGAGCGACGACGAGCTTGCCCATGCAATTCAGGCCATCAACATGATGAAGCGGTCGATGGCCGAGGCACTGACCGATGTGGCTGAGTCGTCTTCGCAGGTGTCGGCGGCGGGAAGCGAACTGGATTCGACGTCCCGGGAGATTGCCGATTCCATTTGCGAGGAACGGAAGAACGTGGAGCACTTTGCCTCGTCGCTGGCGGAGATGAATGCAACGGTGAAGGAGGTGGCCGAGCACGCGGAACGGGCATCGCAGGCGGCCGGGGATGCGGTGTCGAGCGCCGCGGAAGGCCGGGAGGTGGTGCGGCAAACGCGGGAGGCGATGGACCGGATCAGCGAATCGGTGAGAACGGCGTCCACCAACATCGCGTTACTGGGCAGGGAGACGGAGAGCATCGGGGAGGTTCTCCGGATCATTCAGGACATCGCCGGTCAAACCAATCTGCTGGCCCTGAATGCGGCGATCGAGGCGGCGCGCGCGGGGGAGCAGGGGAAGGGATTTGCGGTTGTAGCTCAGGAAGTGCGGGTGCTGGCGGAGCGGACCGGGAAGTTCACCAAAGAGATCGTCGATAAGATCGAGTCGGTGCGGCAGGGGGCCAGCCGGGCGGTCCAGTCGATGCGCGACGGCGAGACGGTGGTCAGCGAAGGCGTGAGCCAGTTCAACCGGGTCAGCAGGACCCTGGAGGCCATTACACAACGCGCCGAAGCTGCGCGGCAGGGCATTGCCCTGATCGCGACGGCGACAACCCAGCAGTCCGCCACGACCGAGGGGCTGACGGAGAACATGCACGGCATTGCGTCGGAGGTGAACGGGACAGCACAACGGGTGGACCAGACGGCGAGCGCGTGCGCGGAGTTGTCCAGACTGGCAGCCGGCTTGCAGAAGGTGGTGGAGGGCTTCCAGCTGCCCCGCGCGAACGGGGCTCGCGCCCGAGCCAGATTGCAGGGTGGATCGGGCTTTCACGCCGCAGTCACGACCTGAAGCCGCGGCGGGAAAACAATGCGGTGAGTGTGGCATGCCGCAGAGAAATCGCTCTGATGGGGAGGCCAGCGGGCCGACCGAACCCGGCTCCTGGGCGAGAACACTTTTGTACTGTGCGGGGGGAGCCTGACAAGTTTTCCACATTTGGGGGTTCATTGTGATCTGGGTCCGTCGTGGGTGATTTGGAGGAGGGGACGGAGTCCGGGGAGCTGCCTGGCGATGGAGTCGTCGATCGCCGCACGGGTGAGGTTTTCCTTTTCCCAAAATGGCCCTTTACGGTACCTTTGGGCTGAAACAGGGCCGAATTGTATAGACGATCGGATGACGGGAGAGCAAGCTTCTTGCTATGGGGTGAACCTGGCCCTTTTTGCGTTTGGCTTTTTTGGGATTTCAGCGCGGGTGCAATAACAGTTGACGGAGCGATTCGTCATTGGGCCACGGCAGGATGATTGGCCGATTTTCAAGCAAGCCCATGAACTCTGTAAAGCCCCAATGATTGAGAATGGGTACTAAGGTCGCATACTGAAATTCTGCGCCAACGAACTTAACAGCGATGCTGTAGTCGGGAGGCAACCCTTCGCGGCTCATAAACGAGGCACTGTACATACCTATCAAACGGTCGAGGGCTGCGGCCAACGCGCCGGAGGTGACTTTTGATGCTCCGGCGGGGAAGACAAAGCACTGCCCTGCTCGCAGGCCACCCAATACGGTTTTCAGTTCGGAGTCTTCGAGGAGCGTCAGGCGGGAATTCTTCATCCATTCCACGACGCCACTGGCCGGAGGATTGCCCGCTGGTCCGCTCAGCGGTTTGATCAAATGGTAGTGAAGATGCCCAATATTCTGACCCGCGAGCGGGCCAATATGAACTCCGAGCCAATATTCTTCGAGGGGCATGTTGCCAAGGACTTCGGTGACGATGTGAAGGGCAGCGGCAATCCGCTCCATACCGCCGAGCGTTCGGATTTGCGAGGGGGGCCAGCAGCTGAATGGAACTAGAAGTACGTGCCAATCATGAGGGGTAAAGAGGTTCTTCAGCAGTCTCCAGCCGCCACTCTGTTCCCAGCGCGCAATCTCGGACTGCGTCGGGGTTTCGAATGGACAGGTGGAAGGATCCACTCTGATATCAGACTGCCAAGGGCGGCTTAGTTTGATTTCAGTTCGGGTACCACCCGAAGCGACGAGCAGACCATTCGGGAGAGAGTCAATAACCAGGTTTTCCATTGCTTCGTCAGGCAGTGAAGGTCCTAAGACGTTTGCGAAAGTGTCAGGTGCTTTTGACATTCAATCTAACGGGAGAGCCGCCTTTTTTTCTCATCACTCGTATCGAGCCCGGGTGTGTTGTGCCGTTGGCCTCGTAGAGATCGGCGACTTCGAAGATTGCCTGGAAACAGGATTCACGGTCGAGCTCCTTTTCGAGCCATTCGAGGTCATTTTGGGGAAGGTGAAACAGCAGGTTATCGACTGCACGGAGGCCAGTACCGTGAGTCGGGGAGAAAATGATCTGATCGACACCTCCAAGACGGCGTGGGATGCGAGTAACGAGCAGCAGGTCCGTTTTAAGCCTGGAGTGAGCGTCGCTCTCGGGGACAGCAACATAGTTTCCGTTGCAATCGACAACAGCGTTGTTTGTGACTCTCCAGTCGCTGTTGCCGTCCTGGAGCCGGGTAACGAACTGGTTCTGCAGCGATCGGATGGAGTACTGAAAGTCGATGTGAAATCCTGGCCCGGTGAAAGTGAATTTGGGATGAAGGGGGTCTCCGAAGATATGGCGTGTGTAGCGATTTGCGATCGAGGATCCAAGAAGTACGATGGAATGACTGGGGTCCACCTCAAAAGGATGGTCCATGAGCTCGCTCGCCGCGCCGGGAAATAGCTTGAGGATTGCGTTCTGAGCGAATTCCTCATTGGGGTAGGTTCTGCCCGGCGGATGGGCGAAGACCGGGTGATTCATTGCGGGCACCAGGTCGAAAAAGCCTTCCCTGGGAAAGAAGATATCTCTGATTCTGGCGGCTTTTTCCTCGTCCGAAAGCGGCCTGGTGACCTCGTTGAGTGAGCTGACACGCTTGTCGATTCGCCATCCAAGAATGTTCTCCATTGCGTCAATCGCGGGCGGAGCCATGAGTGCGACCGACAGCAAGCCGAACATCACTTCGCGTCGTCTATGGTCGATCGGGTGCTCGACGTTTGGGTTGATCACCGGGATGACCGGTTTGCGTTTGGCAGCTTTCTTCGCAGCTTTAGGCTTTGGCATAAGCGTGAGCCCGCCCTGGTGATCCAACATGGTAGCACTTGCGGATCCGGGGCCGACGTCTGTGCCACGTCGGAACCAACCTCGTTGCTGAGACGAGTGTAAAGGGATTTTCTAATCGCGCCGGGCGAAGGTTCTGGCCGACGCGGTGAATCACGCCCCGGAAGCGGGCGGATGCCGCGGAGCAGGTGGGACAACCTGGTGGCGGAAATCTGCATCCTTGGTGCGGAGCAAAATACAATGCTGAAAGCGCGGCGTTCTTCCCCTGACGGCGCAGCCGGGCAAAGCAAGACGCTGACCACTGAGCACTGAGGGCACCACTTGAGTTCCGCGGATACGGGGATATTGCCAGCCACGCCCGACGATGCGCCACCGAACAGCGCCCGGGATCCGCTGTCGCCGGAGGGCCTGTTTGCGGGCGGGGGCGAGCTGGGCGCGCTCATGCGGGAGATGGATTGGGAGCGAACTCCGCTGGGCAGGGTGGAGCAGTGGCCGCAGAGCCTGAAGACGGTGACGCGTATCGTTCTGACGTCGCGCTACGCGATGTGGATGGGGTGGGGACCGGAGCTGACGTTTCTGTACAACGACACCTATGCGCGGATGACGCTGGGGAAGAAGCATCCGTGGGCGTTGGGCAAGCCGGCGCAGGAGGTGTGGCGGGAGATCTGGGGCGATATCGGGCCGCGGATCGAGAGCGTGCTGGCGGGGGGAATGGCGACGTGGGATGAGGCGCTGCTGCTGTTTCTGGAGCGCAGCGGGTATCCGGAGGAGACGTATCACACGTTCTCCTACAGCCCACTGAGCGGCGACGATGGACGCATCCAGGGGATGCTGTGCGTGGTGACAGAGGAGACGGACCGCGTGATTGGGGAGCGGCGGCTGCGGTTCCTGCGGTCTCTGGCATCGACGCTGGGGCGGGCGATTGTCGAGAAGGATGTTCTGGCGGCGATCGAGAGCTGCTTCGGACAAAATCAGAAGGACCTGCCGTTTACGCTGACGTATTTGTTTGGGGAGGATGGGAAGGCGCGGCTGGCGTGCAGCAGCGGGATCGAACGAGGGCACCGGGCGGCGCCTGCGGAGATTGACCTGGATGAGGTTGATGGGGAGGATGCGACGTGGCCTGTGGTGGAGCTGGAGCGGCAGAAGGGACTGGTGGTGGTCGATGAGCTGGCCGATCCGTTTGCGGACCTGCCCGCGGGGGCCTGGGATATTGCGCCGACGCGGGCGGTGATGATCTCGCTGCAGCGGCAGGGTCAGGATCGCTCGGCAGGATTTTTCATTGCGGGCCTGAATCCGTACCGGCAGCTGGATACGGAGTACGCGGGGTTCATCGAGCTGATCGCGGGGCAGATTGCGGCGGGGCTCGGGAACGCGCGGGCTTACGAGCAGGAGCGGCGGCGGGCCGAGGCACTGGCCGAACTGGATCGCGAGAAGACGATATTTTTCTCCAACGTGAGCCATGAATTTCGCACGCCGCTGACGCTGATGCTGGGACCGCTGGAAGATGTTTTGAGTAAGCGGGAGCAGGCGATCGCGCATGAGGAACTGATCCAGATTGAAACCGTACACCGCAATGGGCTGCGGCTGCTGAAGCTGGTGAACACGCTGCTGGATTTTTCGCGCATCGAGGCGGGGCGGATTCGGGCGGTGTACCGGCCGGTGGATTTGAGCGCGCGGACGGCGGAGCTGGCCAGCGTTTTCCGCTCGGCGATGGAGCGTGCCGGGCTGAGGTACCGGATTGACTGCCAGCCGCTGCCGGAGCCGGTGTTTGTGGATGTGGACATGTGGGAGAAGATCGTGCTCAACCTTCTCTCGAACGCTTTCAAGTTCACGCTGCAGGGAGCGGTGGAGCTGACGCTGGGAGCGGTGGACGGGGAGGCGGAGCTGGCTGTTCGCGATACGGGCACGGGGATTCCGGAGAGTGAGCTGCCGCGCATTTTTGAGCGGTTCCACCGGATCGAAGGCGCGGCGGGGCGGACGCACGAGGGCACCGGAATTGGCCTTGCCCTGGTGGATGAGCTGGTGCGGCTGCACGGCGGCACGGTGGAGGTTGGCAGCCGGCTGGGCGCCGGGACTACTTTTGTCATCCGCATTCCGTTTGGGTCGGGACATTTGCCGGCGGAGAGGCTGGCCGGCGAAGGAGAATTTTCGCAGAACACTTTGGGCGCTGCTCCGTACGTGCAGGAGGCGCTGCGGTGGCTGCCGGGCGGGGCGGCGGGCGACGAGCCGATGGTGAAGGACCTGGCCAACGAAGACCTGGGCATGCTGCTGGATCAAAAAGAGGGAGTGAAACGCGGACGGGTGCTGCTGGCGGACGATAACCGCGACATGCGGGAATACGTGCAGCGGCTGCTGGGAAGGAAATACGTTGTGACTGCGGTGGAGGATGGAGAAGAGGCGCTGGCGGCGGCGCGCGAGGATCCTCCGGATCTGGTGCTGACCGACGTAATGATGCCGCGGATGGATGGGTTCGAACTGCTGCGAGCGCTGCGGTCGGAGGATGCGACGGCGGCGATTCCGGTGATCATGCTCTCGGCGCGCGCGGGCGAGGAGGCGGAGACGGAGGGCCTGGAGGCGGGCGCGGACGACTATCTGGTGAAGCCGTTTACGGCGCGGGAGCTGATGGCTCGGGTGGGGTCGCACATTGCTTTGTACGGGCTGCGGCAAGAGCTGACGGCGAGGGAACGCGAGCTGCGGACGAAGGCGGAGAAGGCGGAGCAGCAGTATCGCGCTATTTTGGAGAGCATTTCGGAGGGATTTTTATTTCTCGATCGCGACTGGCGCATTCGCTACGCGAACCGGCAGGTGGCGGGGCTCGGCGCCGTCGATCCCGCGACGATTCTCGGGAGGAGCTTTTGGGAGGTTGCACCCGAGATCGAAGGCACGAAGTTCGCGAGCGCTTTTCGCGAAGCGATGGAGACCGGGAAGGTGACGCAGGCGGAGGACTACTACCAGCCGTCGCGGCGGTGGATCGAAGCCAGCGCGTATCCTTCGCCGGACGGGCTGTCGATCTTCGGGCGGGATGTGACGGAGAGCCGGATGCAGCAGGAGAAGCTGCTGCTGTCGGAGAAGCTGGCGGCGACCGGGCGGCTGGCGGCGACGATTGCGCACGAGATCAACAATCCGCTGGAGTCGGTTTTGAATTTGATTTATCTGGCGCGGACTTCGCGCGCGGAGATGGGGAGGATCCGGGAGTATCTGGAGACGGCGGAGAAGGAGCTGACGCGGGTTTCGCATATCGCGCGGCACACGCTGGGGTTTTATCGCGATACGTCGGTTGCGTCGAACATCGATCTGGCGGGAGTGATCGAAGAGGTGCTGACGGTGTACGACAGCCGGCTGCGGGCGTCGTCGATCGACGTGATCAAGGACTTCGCGGTGGCACCGGCGGTGCGCGGGCTGCGCGGGGAATTGCATCAGGTGTTCTCGAATCTGATCTCGAACGCGATTGACGCGATGCGGGGCGGGGGCTATCTGAAGATCGCGATCCAGGAGCCGGAGCAGGGGCGCGATCCGGGGCTGATGGTGGTGGTGGAAGACAGCGGAATGGGGATTCCGGAAGAGAATATTCCACACTTGTTCGAGCCATTCTTCACGACCAAGCAGAGCTCGGGGACGGGGCTGGGATTGTGGGTGGTGCGGCAGTTTGTGGCGTCGTGGGGCGGGACGATCAGGGTCGACAGCAGGGCGGGCGGGCAGGATCATGGAACAACATTCGCGCTGTTTCTTCCGCTCGTGTCAGTACCGGAAAGGCAGGGAGCGGGTTAAGGGTTAGGAGGTCGGGTTCGCGGAGCAATCGCATTGAGTTGATTTTGAGATAGCGCCGCACGAGTGGGCCTGGGCTGGCCGGTGGCGAGGGCTGCGCGGCGGTGGCGATTTCCGATCCACATCGATGCTCCCGTTGCTTTTCTTCTGTTACGCGGCCCAGGCGGCCTTGTTGGTTATGGGTTTTTCTGCAAACTTCCAGTCAGGCTTCTTTTGAAAATTCATTGAAAGGAGACGCCAATAGCTGTCGTCCGATTGATTTATTTGGAGTCTCTCGTGTGTAATCGCTCCCACCGCGGCCGATTCGGTTCCCGAGCGGCACGGCGGAAATGGGTGTGGCCCCGTTGTACAGAAAGGATGGGCAAAGACATGCCGGAAGCGACCTGGAAACCTCACGAGAAACACGGGCAGTTGACGACGCAGAGCGACTTACCTGACAGTGTCTACGCGTTTCCGAAGCAGCGTAAAGAACCGATGACCGACGCGCAGCATGTGCGCAACGCGGTTGCGCGCTTCGATCAGGTCATCGACGTCAGCGATGCGGACCGTGCTTTGGCGTTCGCGAACATCGAGAAAGCGGCAAAGCACTACGGCGTCAACCTCAGGGAGACGTCATGGCACGACCTGGGAGTTCATCCCCAGAAAAAATAGAAGACAGGCGACAGGTTCCGGGCCGATGGGGACGGTGACGTTGTTGGCGGCTGTGCGCGCACCGTACAAGGAGGTGAGAAGGAGGTGAGATGTGAAAGCGATTGTCGTCCACCAGTATGGCGGGCCGGAAGTACTGAAGTACGAGGACTACCCTGACCCGGTTCCAGGTCCGGGCGAGGTGCTGGTGCGGGTCGCGGCCGCGAGTGTGAATCCGATCGACTACAAGCGGCGTGCCGGATTGACGAAGGATTTTTACCCCCTCCACTTCCCGGGATTGATTGGGGTCGATATGTCGGGGACAGTGGTCAGGCTCGGGATGGGAGTGACAGGTTTTTCCGTCGGCGACCGGGTGTTCGCGATGGCGGACAATACTTACGCGGAACTTTGTGCCGTCAACGCAGGGGTCCTGGCGAAGGTGCCCGAGGGGCTCGATTTGATCGAGGCGGCGGCGCTGCCCTTGGTGACGGTGACCGGCAACCAGCTCCTTGCAGCAACGGGAATCCAGGCGGGCCAGACGGTTCTGGTCGCAGGAGCTGTAGGAAACGTGGGGCGTTCGGCGGTATTCACGGCGAAGGGCCGCGGGGCGACGGTGATCGCGGGGGTTTTGAAGAGGCAGGCGGATGAGGCGAAAGCTGCCGGCGCGGATCAGGTGGCCGCAACGGACGACGCCGCCGCGATTGCGAATCTTGCGCCGCTCGATGCGGTGGCGGATACGGTGGGCGGAAGAACCGGGGAGATGCTGCTTGCGAGGGTGAAGCCGGGAGGGGTGTTTGCCACGGTTGCGGCGGCACCGCAGAACGCCGCGGAGTATCCATCTGTAAAGGTGGTGCACGTGTTCTCAAAGTTCGACCGGAAAACGCTGGAGTCCATGGGCGAAGCGGTGCGCGATGGCAAGCTGGTCATCCCAATCAGCCGGAAAATGCCGCTGAGCGAAGCGGCCGAGGCTCAGGCAGCGGCGGAAAAGGGCGGAATCGGGAAGATCTTGCTGTTGGCTTGAATCCTTGCCGGACATGCGGCGTCTAAAGCGGCAATGAAGAAGGATCGGGTGGGAATGAATCTCGCTTCGAAACCAAGCGGCGACGGATGTGTGGAATGCCTGGCGTCAGCGAAGGGTTGGTGGCTTCACCTCCGCCGCTGCGCGGAGTGCGGCCACATCGGATGCTGTGACAGTTCTCCGGGTCAGCATGCATCGAAGCATGCGACGGAGACAGAGCATCCGATCATCGCCAGCTTTGAGCCGGGTGAGCACTGGTTCTTCGATTACCGGAAGCAGGCGATGATCCAGGGTGTGGAATTGCTACCGCCGCGCGCGCATCCGGCCAGTCAGCCTGTACCAGGGCCCGCAGGAAGGGTACCAGCCAACTGGGAATCGCTGCTGCACTAGCTTCCCGTCGATCGAAATTTAATGGATGGGGAGCGGGACTCGGGACACAGCATTTGTAAGGAGCACCGTATCGAAAAGGAGCCATCCATGAACGCTGTACAAGTCGCAGGGAAGAGCTATGAGATGCCCCCGCGCGAGGGGATCAGCATCGCGCATTTTCTTACCGTTGGGGACATCGGTCGATCGGCTCACTACTACGAAAAGGTCTTCGGCGCTCGCATTCTGAGCATGGGTGACGGCAACGCGCCCGCGTATCTTCAGCTGGCGAATATCTGGATGATCCTGAACCTTGGGGGCGGGCCGACCCCGGACAAGCCGACGGTAACCCTTAGCGTCCCCGACCCGAATCACATCAACAGCTTTATGAATTTCCGTGTTGCGGATATCCAGGCGTGTTATGAATTGTGGAAAGGTCGAGGAGCCGAGTTTATAACGGCGCCGATTCCCAAGTACGGCGAGATACGCTGCTACATCCGCGATCCTGACGGTTACATCATCGAAATCGGACAGAGCACCGACCTTACTTACGGTTAACGCCGGGCCCCGGATTGGGTGCGCATTGAAGCGCTGAGGAATGTCTGTTCCGTGCCAGCCCACCGGCGCGTGTTCGGATTCCCAGGGGTGTAACTCACATCAAGCGCGGCTGCCTGCCCTGGCACGTGGGAGGCAGGCGCGGACGATAAGTCAAATCCTGTTCAGGAGAACAGAATTCGATTTCAAAAAGGAGAACGACAATGGCAGCTAAGGGAAAAGTATTAGTGCTGGTATCGAGCGGTCGCGGCTTGCCCTTAAAGGATGGGGGGCTTTATACCGGCGCCGGCTACTACCTCAACGAACTGACAGTCCCGGTTCGCGCCCTGATGAACGAGGGCTACGCAATCACCTTCGCCAACCCCGCGGGCAACACGCCGCAGGTCGATGTCCATTCAGAGGTCGCCGATTTCTTTGGCGGGGACGAGGCCAAACTTGAGGACTATATGGAATTCCGCGACGGCCTGCTGGGGCTCAGAGATCCAAGCCGCATCAAGGATGTCATTGCGTCGGGCCTCGATCAATATGACGCTGTTTTCGTCCCTGGCGGGCATGGCCCGATGATCGATCTTCTGGATGATCCGAATGCGGGCATCGTGATGAGACACTTTCATGAAACATCCAAGCCCACGGCAGTGCTCTGCCATGGGCCGATTTCACTGCTCTCGGCTCTTCCAAATTCGATCGAGTTCGTTGCCGCGCTGAGCGCGGGCGATGCTGATGCAGCGCGCGCAAAAGCTCAGGGATGGATCTATGCTGGATACAAGATGACTATCTTTTCGACAGCGGAAGAGCAGCAACGGGAACCGCAGGAGATTGGTGGCAAGGTTCTCTTCTACCCCGACTTTGCCTTGAGTACGGCGGGCGGTGACGTAAGTGTGCTCGCTCCATGGACGAGCTATGTCATTCAGGATCGCGAGCTGATCTCAGGTCAGAACCCGTTCTCCGATCAAGCGCTTTTGAAACTGCTTCTGCCGGCACTCAATGAGAGGAAGAAGGTGGTTTCAGCGGCATGAGACAACGGTCGGCGGCTTTTCGCCGATGCCGGCTGAAGATCGGGCAAGTGTGGGCTACCCGCCGGATGAGCGCTGCTCGCCGGAGTTGGAGCGTCAATGAGCGAACAAATCGGACAAAAGAGCTATACGATGCCCCCGCGCGAGGGGTTCACAATCACACATTTCATCACCGTGGCCGACATCGACCGGTCGGCCGATTTTTATGAAAAGGTGTTTGGCGGCCGCATTCTGAGCAGAGGGGACAGCAAGGGAGCGTCCGGGCACATTCAGATCGCGAATACGTGGCTGATTGTCAACGTGGGGGGCGGGCCCACGCCGGACAAGCCGACGGTAACGCTCAGCGTCCCCGCCGACCCGGACAGGGTCAGCAGCTTCCTGAATATCCGCGTTGCGGATATTCGAGCGTGCTATGAATTATGGAAAAGTCGAGGAGCCGAGTTCATTACGGAACCGCTAGCCAAATACGGCGAGATACGCTGCTACATCCGCGATCCTGACGGTTACATCATCGAAATCGGACAGAGCACCGACCTTACGTACGGCTGACGCTCGGCGGCATGCCATTTCGTCGACAACAGGAGGCACTGGGTGAATCCACCTGGCGCGCCGATGGCGCGGGCTTGCGACAGGAATCCTTGGGAGGCGCCCTGATCGGGGCCATCTGCGGGACGCCATCCGGCATCGCATGAGAAAACGAAGGGGGAGCGTATGCCAGACTGGTTCGAAGCGCGCGACGAAGAGGAAGATGACGAGACCGCTGCCTTATATAAGGATCGCGAGAGTGAGGAGCTCGACGACGGGTCGGAGGAAGATGAAGACGAGCTGGTGGCGGGAGACGATGATGAAGATGACGACGAAGAGATCGACGAGCGCGAATCACTTTAAGAAAGCGTCTTGATGAGACCTGTCTATGGGTCGCAATGCACATTTCACTTCGGAGGCGATGGGGATCTGGAGGTCGGGGTTGGAGGAGGCCGCGATTGAGTGCAGAGGGTTCGCTCAGTTGCTGAGGCGATTTGGTGGACCTGGTCGGGATCGAACCGACGACCTCTTCCATGCCATGGAAGCGCGCTCCCAGCTGCGCCACAGGCCCACAGGAAGGACTATTCTATTCTCAGGGAGCGGAATCGATTCGTCAACGAACCGAAGTGCCAGGATTGCCTGACCGAAATTGCTGGTGGGAGTGGGGTTTGGCGGGGGTGGGTGCGTTGCGATGGAAGGTTCCGGCCTAATCTGGCAACCGCGTGGAATGTAGATGCATCGTCCTGGTCATATGTTCTTCACTCGTCTCTCGATGGCGTTGCTGACGGCAACGCTTTGCTGGTCCGTTTCCGCGCAGAGCGCCGTTGCTCCCGGGGATACGGCGACCTCGGTATCCGGAACGCTGCGACCGGCGCTGACGCAGGTGGGCCAGTCGGTGGGCGGGCTGACGATCAAGCGCTGGAAGGCGCCGAACGAAGTAAGGTCGGCGGCGGACGCGGACGTTTCGTCGATCCAGCGGGACCTGAACGGGACGCTGGCGGGGCTGTTGCAGCAGGCGGATTCGGCGCCGGGTTCGGTGCCGGCGGCGTTCGCGGTTTATCGCAACGTGGACGCGCTTTATGACACGCTGCTGCGGGTGGTGCTGACGGCGAACCTGGCGGCGCCGGACGAAGAGGCGAATTCGCTGCAGGGAGCGCTGGCGACGCTGGAGAGCGCGCGCTCGGTGCTGGGCCAGTCGATATTGAATTCGTCGCAGGCCCAGGAGACGGAGCTGACCCGAATCCGGATGGCTTTGGCCAAGGCTGCGGCGGCGCCGCGGACTCCGACCACGACGACGGTAGTCGACGATGGTCCGGCGGATAAATCGTCGGCGAAGAAACCGCGGACGTCGACGGCGAAGAAGCCGAGTTCGACGGCAACGAAGCCGGCCGGTTCGAGCAGCGGCTCGACGCCGCAGTAGCTGGGTCTGGAGCCTGGGAGCCTGGAGCTGGGCGCTGGGAGCAGCCGGTGGCCTCTACCGGAGCCGAGCCCCGGATGTCGAGGACGAGACCGAGGACGAGGCCTGGCTCGACGGCCGCCAATTGGCCGTTTCAGGCGACGGGCGATCGGCACCGGAGTAATCCTTTTAGAATCTTTGGCGCGAATTCCGGGAACTCTGCAGCCTGCTCCCGTGTCTAAGGGAGGAGAGTGAGCGAGGTGTGACCCGGGGCGGCGCGCCGAACGGGCGTGCCGTTTTCCGGGACAGCGGAGCGCACAAAAGTCTAACAGGCGTGGCTTTGTTGCTGTTAGGCTGAGGGAGCAGAGGGATGCAGGCGGGCACAGCCGTGGGAAATCTGGCAGGCGTCATCGGTGTTCGTCCCGACGAAGCTGCGGTGGTGGAGCAGCTGAAAGCGGGTTCCGAGGAGGCGTTTGCGTGGTTGATTTCCCGCTACCAGCAGCCCCTGTACAGCCTCATCTATCGCATTCTTCCCAATCCCGGCGACGCTGCTGACATCACCCAGGAAGTTTTTGTTAAGGTTTTTCGCGGGATCGGGCATTTTCATGGCGAAGCGAGTTTGCGGACGTGGATTTACCGCATCGCGCTGCATGAAGCGCTGAACCAGCGACGCTGGTGGTCGCGGCATCAGCGGCAGGAAGTGACGATCGAGCCGGAGAACGAGAATCAGTATCCGTCGGCGAGCGAGAGTCTGGTCGATCCGCACCAGTCGCCGTTCGATGCCGCGGCGCATGCGGAGATCGCGGCCCGCGTCGAAGCTGCTATTCGCCAGGTGCCCGAGCCGTTCCGGACCGTGGTGGTGCTGCGCGACATTGAAGGATTCGGATACGAAGAGATCGCCGAGATCATGAACGCGAATCTGGGAACGGTGAAGTCGCGGCTGATGCGTGGCCGCACACACCTGAAAAATCTGCTGGCTCCGTACATGGAAGCGGCCCGGCAGAAGCCGTCTCGTCCTGCGCCTGTGACGCGCGCCTGCTCCGTCGAGGAGGCCATATGAGTTCGTGCAGTACAGTTCGTTCGCAGTTTTCCGATTACCTGGACGGCCATCTGACCGGAGTGGCGATGCAGTCGGTCGCGGGTCATCTGGCGAAATGCGGCAAGTGCGCGGCGGAGTTCGATCAGTGGCGGAGCATGCAGCAGTCGTTGGCGAATCTGGGGCCGGCGCGGCCGCCGGCGGATCTGGCGCTGCGGATCCGCGTGGCGCTGTCGCAGGAATTGTCGAAGACTCCGCAGAACGCGCTGGCGAGCTGGAAGGTGCGCTGGCAAAATTCGGTGGCTCCATTTCTGCTGCAGGCTTCGGCTGGACTGGCGAGCTCGCTGGTGCTGGTGGGCACCATGGCGTTCCTGATCGGGGCGTTTGCTCCGCCGGCGCCGGCGGCGGCGCGCGATGAGAGCGCGACGAGTCCGCGATTCCTCTACTCGACGGTGGAGGCAAATTCCGGAACGATCTCGGGCAAGGGCATTCCGATCACGGTGGAGGTTTTTGTCGACACGCAGGGGCGGGTCTACGATTACGACATCGTGGCAGGGCCGAATGATCTGGCGACGCGCGCGGAGCTGGAGACGCTGCTGCTGTCGAGCAAGTTCCAGCCAGCGCAGTATTTTGGGCAGGCAGTTCCCGGAGTTGCGCTGCTTTCGTTTGCCGGGGTTTCGGTTCAGGGGTAGCGGAAGCCGGAAGCCAGTAGCCAGTGGCCGGTAAGCAAAGGCCGGGAATGAAGTCTGGAGCACGAAGAATCGAAAAAGCAGAAAAGGCTCAGCGTTTGGCTGGGCCTTTTTTCATTTTCGCGGGGTGGCGATTCGTCACAAAACTCTTGTGCCTGTGACACTATTCTGGACATAGTATATTCAGATCACTATGGTGAGAACCGACGAGCGTCGCGATTTGTTTCCGGGAGCACTGGAGCTGATGATCCTGCAGACGCTGTATAGGAAGCCGATGCATGGGTACGCGCTGGCGCAGTACATCAAAGCCGTGTCCGATGAGCTGCTGCAGATCGAGGAGGGGTCGTTGTATCCGGCGCTGCAACGGATGTTAAAGGCGGGGTGGCTGGAGTCGGAGATGGGGATGTCGGCGCGGAACCGGCCGGTGCGTATCTATAAGGTTACGGCGGCAGGGGCGAAGCGGCTGGAGGCCGAGATTTCGAGCTTCGAGAGGATGTTTGCGGGGATCAGGCGAGTGCTCGCCTGATCCCCAGCCGGAAGCGGGTAGCCCGTAGCCGGTAGCTAGTACGGGCTGGGAGCCGGGGAGACAGGAGATGAGAGACAGGAGCGGGCGGATGGGTGGGCTTTGGAATTTGTTTTCGCGGGGGCGGCGGTATCGGGAGTTGGCGGAGTCGGTGCGGGAGCATTTGGCGGAGCGCGTGGATGAGCTTGTGAGTGAGGGGATGGCGCGCTCAGCCGCGGAGTCTCGGGCTCGGCGGGAGTTTGGGAACGTGACTCTGATGGAGGAGCGGAGCCGGGAAGTTTGGCAGTGGCCGCGGGTGGAGAGCGTGTGGGTTGATCTGAAATATGCCTCACGCCAATTGCGCAAGACCCCGTCGTTCACCTTGACGGTACTGGTGACTCTGGCCCTGGGCATTGGGGCGAACACGGCCATCTTCACTTTGATTCATGCGGTTCTGCTGCAGGCGTTGCCGGTGCCGCACCCGGAAGAGCTGTACAGCCTGAGCGATGGTGTTGCGCGCGGCGAGACGGGCGCGTTGCAGGGAAAATTCAGTCTTTACTCTTATCCGCTCTACCGGGAACTGCGCGACAACACACCCGAATTCGAGCCATTGGCCGCGTATGAGTCCGCCGCCGGAGACACCATGAGCGTTCGGCGGGCAGGCGCACAAATTCCGGATCAGCATTTCATTGAGATGGTTTCGGGAAATTATTTCCCGATGTTTGGCGTGAACGCATTCATGGGGCGCGCGCTGGCGGCTTCCGACGATCAGCCAGACGCGGCTCCGGCAGCGGTGATGAGCTATCGTGTCTGGCAGAACAGCTTCCAGTGCGACCCCAACATCATCGGCAAGACGCTCTACATGAATGGGCATCCGGTCACTGTGGCCGGGGTCATGCCGTCCGGCTTCTTTGGCGATGCGTTGAGTCAGAATCCGACTGGGTTCTGGATGCCGCTGGCTCTCGAACCAGGTTTCAGAGGGCAGGGATCGATTCTCCATCGCTGGAATCAACACTGGCTGATGGTGGTGGGAAGGCTGCGGCCAGGAGTGCGTGCCGGCGCAGTCCAGGCAAAGCTGACGGGAGAACTGCAGCACTGGCTACAGGAGCAGCCCATTTTCGATCGCCAGCGGGAAGCGCTGCCCCGGCAGCACATCGAGATCATGCCGGCCAGCGGGGGTGTGTCGGCTCTGCGAACCCAGTATGCGCAGCGGCTGAAGCTGCTCATGGCCCTTTCGACGCTGGTGCTGTTGATTGCCTGCGCCAACGTCGCCAACATGCTGTTGTCCCGGTCCGCCTCGCAGCGTGTGCAGGTAGCCGTGCAGATAGCTTTGGGGGCATCGCGGTGGCGGATCCTGCAACAAACCGCCAGTCACGGGTTACTGCTTGCTGTTCTCGGCGGAGCGGCAGCCCTTGGGGTCTCCGTGATCGCGGCACGCGGAATCCTGCTGCTCGCGTTTCCGGGCACGAGCGAAATCCCGATCAGTCCCTGGCCATCGCTGCCGGTGCTGGTGTTCGCGTTTGCCGTCACGCTGATGACGGGCCTGATCTGCAGCGCGGCGCCGGCGCAACTGGCGATGCGCACGCAGCCGGCGCAACCTCTTCGCGGAGCCGGGCGCTCGGTCCGCAACAGCACGGAGCTGCCGCAGAAGCTGCTGGTCGCGGCCCAGGCTGCTCTTTCGCTGGTGCTGCTGGTGGCGACCGGGCTGCTGTTGAAGAGCATGCAGAATCTGGAGCGGCAGGACTTTGGATTCGAGACAGAAGGGCGGCTGGGGGTCGGAATCCTGAGACCGCTCGATCAATACAAGCCGGAGCAACTGGAAGGCTTTTACCAGAACCTTGAACAACGATTGAAAGCGATTCCCGGAGTCGTGAGCGCGAGCTTTTCCGACTACGGCCCGATGGAAGAGACCAGCGCGGATGAGCCGGTGACCATCCCGGGCGTCACGCATGTGCCGCAGCCCGAAGGCCGGCCCTGGCCGGATGTTGTGCACGTGAGCGCGGACTACTTCACCACGCTGGGAACAAAGATCCTGCGGGGCCGCGCCATCGATTCCGGGGATACGCCCTCAGCGCAACACGTTGCTGTGGTCGACCAGGCTTTTGCGAATCTTTATTTCCCCAACGTCGATCCGCTGGGGAAGCACTTCGGCATTCTTGAAGCGGCTCACAGCGGGGACTATGAGATTGTCGGTGTTGCCGAGAACGCGAAGTACGAAGATCCGCATGCTCGTCCATTTCCGACTTTCTTTCTGCCATTGCTCGAGACCGAGACCTATCAGGACAGCGCGGAGAACAGCGAGCAGTTAGCTCAGAATTATGTGGGCAGCATCCAGCTTCAGGTGCGCGGCACGCCGCAACGGTATGAGGAAGCGGTGCGGCGCGCTCTGGCCGAAATTAATCCCGATCTGACCATCTTCTCTGTTCATAGCCTTGCCGATGAAGTCGGGCTGAACCTTACCCAGGACACTCTACTCACCTCACTCACCATGCTCTATGGGCTCTTGTCCCTGCTGCTGGCGTCGGTTGGGTTGTATGGCGTGGCATCTTACGCAGTGGCACGCCGTACGAATGAAATCGGTATCCGCATGGCGCTGGGCGCAAATCGGCGGGATGTGGTTTCGATGGTGCTGCGCAATGCTTTGCAATTGACAGCGTTCGGGCTTCTGGTGGGCTGCCCGATTGCTTTGATCTGCGGCCACCTGCTCAGGAGCCAGCTCTACGGAGTCAGAGCCGGAGACCCGGCCATTCTTCTGCTGGCAATTTGTATTTTGGCCGGGTCGGCCTTCCTCGCAGCTTATCTGCCTGGGCGCCGAGCCGCGCGCATCGATCCCGTGCAGGCTCTGCGGGCGGAATAGGACCCTTTGCAGGGTACAGGGTGGAGGGTACAGAAACAGCACACCACGGAAAGCTCAGAGTTCACAGAGGCTTGAGGAGGGTGGCATGGGGGGCCTGAGGGATTTGTTCTTGCGGGGGCGGCGGTATCGGGAGTTGGCAGAGTCGGTGCGGGAGCACCTGGCGGAGCGGGTTGAGGAGTTGGTGGATGAGGGGATGGCGCGCTCTGATGCTGAGTTTCGGGCGAAGAGGGAGTTTGGGAATATGACGCTGATGGAAGAGCGGAGCCGGGAAGTTTGGCAGTGGCCGCGGGTGGAGTCGCTGTGGGCGGATTTGCGGCTTGCTGTGCGGCGTTTGGCGAAGGCACCTGGATTTGCCGCGACGGCGCTGCTGACGCTGGCGATCGGGATCGGGGCGAACACGGCGGTGTTCAGCGTGGTGAACAGCGTGTTGGTGAAACCGTTGGCGTATCCGCACGCCGACCAGTTGGTGGCGCTGCGGCTGGATGCTCCGGGGGCGGAGGGGCTGGCGGATTTTGCGAACGGACTGCGGTTGTCGAGCTCGATGTGTTACACGTTTACCGAACAGAACCGGACGTTTCAGTCGGTTGGGATTTGGTGGCCGAGCACGGCGAACGTGACGGGAGTGGCGCAGCCGGAAGAGGTGCACGCGATTCTGGTCAGCGATGGAGTGCTGGAGACGCTGGCGGTTCCACCGGCGGTGGGGCGGTGGTTATCGCATGAGGATCAGGATCCGCACCGCGCGGGACCGGTGATGCTGAGCTATGGCTACTGGCAGCGGCGGTTTGGTGGAGACCGCGGAGTGATTGGGCGGAACATCCAGGTGGACTCCCAGACGCGGGGGATTGTGGGGGTGATGCCGCGAGGTTTTCAACTGGTGCAGGCGAATTTCGATTTGCTGGAGCCGATGGCGCTGGATCGGAACAAGCAGATCCTGGCGGGATTCTCGCATGAGGGCATTGCGCGGATGAAGCCGGGGGTGACGCTGGCCGAGGCGAACGCGGATGTGGCGCGGATGATTCCGGTGTGGATGGATTCGTGGACGAATGGGCCGGGGACGAATCCGCACTGGTATGAGGTCTGGCGGATTACGCCGCACCTGGTTGGGCTGAAGACGGAAGTGATCGGCAATGTGAGCAGCGTGCTGTGGGTGGTGATGGCCACGATAGGGCTGGTGATGCTGATCGCGTGCACCAACCTAGCGAATCTGCTGCTGGTGCGGGCAGAGGCGCGGCAGATGGAGTTGTCGATTCGCGCGGCGCTGGGGGCGGGACGGTGGCGGATTGCGCGCGAGCTGCTGGTGGAGAGCGTGCTGCTGGGGTTGGCGGGCGGAGTTCTTGCTGTGGGCGTGGCGTATGGAGGATTGCAGCGGTTGCTGGCGATGGGGCCGACGAATTTGCCGCGGGTGGGGGAAGTTTCGCTGGACGGATGGTCGCTGGGATTTGCGTTCGCGCTGGCGGTGGGTGCCGGGGTGTTTTTGGGATCGATTCCGGTGCTGCGTTACGCGCGGGGTGGGCTGCCTGTTGCTGTGGGCGGTGGAGGGCGGACGGCGAGTGTGAGCCGGGAGCGGCACCGAGCGCGCAATGTGCTGGTGGTGGCGCAGGTGGCGATGTCGCTGGTGCTGCTGGTGAGCGCGGCGCTGATGATCCGGACGTTCGTGCATCTGCGGCATGTGGATCCGGGATTCACGGACGCGGAGCATGTACAGACGATGCGGATTTCGATTCCGCCTTCGCTGATTGCCGATCCGGCGATGGTGGCGCGAACGCAGAACGAAATTGTGGATCAGATGGCGGGGATTCCCGGAGTGCGTTCGGTGGGATTTGCGGTGGCGGTGCCGATGGAGGGAATCGAGCCGGACTGGAACCTGATTTACCGGGAAGGCCAGGCGGATCAGAACGACGATCATCCGCCGATGCGGCTGTTCAACTACGCATCGCCGGAGTATTTCCAGACGATGGGGACGCGGATGATCGCGGGACGGGATTTTACGTGGACGGATATACATGGGCCGGTGCCGGTGGCGATTCTGTCGGAAAGCCTGGCGCGGGAGTTATGGGGCAGTCCGCAGGCTGCTATGGGCAAGAGGATTCGGGAATTCAAGCCGTGGCATGAGGTGGTGGGGGTGGTGGCGGATGTACATGCGAATGGGATCGATCAGGCGCCGCCACCGACGGTGTACTGGCCGGCGAAGGGTGGCGATTACAAGGGCGACGATGCGATTGATTTTGCGCGGGTGGCGACGTTTGTGGTGAGGAGCGAGCGTGCGGGGCGCGAGGATTTTGTCAGCGAACTGGAGCACGCGGTGTGGCGGGTGAATGCGAATTTGCCGGTGGCGTCGGTGCGGACGATGGAGGAAATTTATAGCCAGTCGCTGGCGCGGACTTCGTTCACGCTGGTGATGCTGGCGATCGCGGGATCGATGGCGCTGGTGCTGGGAGTGATTGGAATTTACGGTGTGATCTCGTATGCGGTCTCGCAGCGGCGGCGGGAGATTGGGATTCGACTGGCGCTGGGGGCACAGCGAGGAGCGCTGCGCTGGATGTTTGTGCGATCGGCATTGGTGCTGACGGGAATTGGTGTTGTGATTGGGCTGGGCGCGGCAGCGGGGTTGATGCAGATGATGAAGTCGCTGCTGTTTGGGGTGAGCGCGATGGATCCGGCGACGTTTGCGGCGATTCCAGTGGTGCTGGTGGGGTGCGCGGTGCTGGCGAGTTATTTGCCGGCGCGGCGGGCGGCTCGGGTGAATCCGATGGAGGCGTTGCGGGCGGAGTGAGAGAGGGTACAGGGTGCAGGGTGCAGGGTGCAGGTTACGGACGAGCGTTCAGCGCCCAACCCTCAGCGTTCAGGAAAAAATTTCCAGTCCACTCAAGCCAAACGTCGGCTTGAGTGGGGCACCCTGAGTTTTTCTACACACCGGAATTTTCCTATTTGACGCGGGTGGGCGAGGTGGCGGTGAGGGTGGCGAGCAGGTTGGCGGCGGCTGGTGGCGCGGGGTTGGCGCCGGAGAAGATGTCGGAGCCGCTGAGTTTTTTGCCGTAGATTTTCTCGTTGGAGTTTTCGTCGGGGCCGAGGGAGGTTCCGGAGAGCGAGATACCGGCGAAGACGCCCTGGGAGCGCGAATAAGAAAGCATCTCGGCGCCCATGGAGGCGTTGGTAGAAGCTTCGGCGGTGCGGCCCACGGGGCCGGCCGCGACGCTGGCGTCGGAGCCGAGCTTGGCTTTGCCGTTCATGACGGCTCGCGCGCCCTGGTCGTTCATGACGAGGATGACGAAGTCGGTGGCCTCGCCGCCGATCTGAAAGCCGACGCTGCCGCCGCTGGACTGCATCATGATGGGATCGCTCCACGCTCCATCGAAGTTATCGCCGCGGCGGCAGGTCATGATGCCGCGGCCGTACTGGGCGGCGACGATGAAGCCGCCTTTTTTAACGGAGGGAAGAACGATCACGCAGTAGGCCTTGTTGAGCAGGTCGTGGGAGATGCCGCTGGGGCTGTCGAGGAGCTCTTTGAGGACGTCGCCTGAGGCGGTGATGCGGAGGGTGTCGGCGTCTTCGTCGGCGGCGCGGGCGAGGAGAGGCGTGAGGAGACAGAGAAGGGTGAGGCCGGCGGCGATGCGGCGGCGAGACGGCTGGGTCATGAGGAGTTCCTTTCTTGCTTTGAGCCCGGATTTTTTGTGATCCGTGGAGGGCCGATGGGGCGAGAGATTCCACGGCTGTGCTTACTCCGATGCGGAGGGGGGTGGCGTGGGTGCGAATTACGGCAAATATTGGGCGGGGATTTTGTCCGTGGCGTTTTCGGCTTGCCAGACGATTTCGATGACGTGCCAGCTTTGGCCATCGTTGATGGCCTGGATGGAGTTGATGCCGCGGGCGAGGGGCTTGCCGGCGAGGGTGGTTTCGTAGGTGCTCCAGAGATGGGCAATGGGTCCGAAGGACTCGGACTGATATTTGAGCTGGTGTTCGGTGATGACTTCGTCGTTGTTTTTGGCGACGGCGGCGATCCAGTCGTCGATGGTGAGGACGTGGGGGCCGATGGCGCGAACGGGGACGAGACGCGCGTCCGGGAGGAAGAGCTGGCGGAAGCAGGCGCGGTCTTTGCTGGCGGGACCGGAGATGGCTCTGTCGATGGCGGCGATGAGCTGGTCGAGGGTGTTGGTGGATGGGCAGGCGGCTGGGGTTGGCGCTGGCGCCGGCGCTGGGGTTTGGGCGTGGATGGGGGAGAGGGCGACGGTGCAGACAAGCATGAGGGCGAGGCGGCGCATGGTGGGAGTTTAATCGAGCGCTCGTCGCTTATGCGGGCGTGGTGGTGTGCTGCATTTCTTCGAGGATGGATTGGGCGGCGGCGGCGGGGTCTTTGGCCTGGGTGATGGGGCGGCCTATGACTAAGTAGCTGGCCCCGGCGGCGAGGGCGGCGGCGGGGGTGGCGATGCGTTTCTGATCGGCGATGTCGGCGCCGGTGGGGCGGATGCCGGGGATGACGAGGGTCGCAGCGGGGAAACGATGACGGAGAGCGGCTACTTCTTCGGGGCTCGCGACAAAGCCGTTGATGCCGGCTTCGGAGGCCGTGTCGGCGAGGCGGACGACCTGGGTTTCGGGGGAGTGGTCGATGCCGATGGCGGCGAGCTGGAGCTGATCCATGCTGGTGAGGACGGTGACAGCAAGGAGCTGCGGCGGGTTGGTGAGGCAGGCGACGGCTTCGGCAGCGGCTTCGAGCATGGCGGGGCCACCGGCGGCGTGGACGGTGAGGAGCTCGGCGCCGGTGGCGGCGGCGGAACGGACCGCTCCGGCGACGGTGTTGGGGATGTCGTGGAATTTAAGGTCGAGGAAGACGGAGAAGCCGCGGCAGCGGAGTTCGCGGACGATGGTGTTGCCTTCGGCGAGGTAGAGCTCGAGGCCGACTTTGAACCAGCGGCAGAGGCCCTGGAGCTGATCGGCGAGGGCGAGGGCGGGATCGGCGCTGGGGTAGTCGAGGGCGACGATGAGGCGGGGATCCATAAGAGCTAGCGTACAGCGCTCAGCGTTCAGCGTTCAGGAAAGGGCCCGCGTTCGGCGGTCGGGGAGCTGGGAGCTTGGAGCTGGGGGCTGGGAGCTGGGAGCTTGGAGCTGGGGGCTGGGTTCGGGCTGGGAGTGTGCATTCCAAAAGGGGACGGGCGTTGGTGGTGATGCCGGATTGGGACAGAGGTGACGCAGGTGCCGGAGATTCCGGTCAAGGTTTCGCTTTTTTCGCCGATGATCTTTTCGTTGGTTCTCTGCCTACTACCGATTGGCGTATCGGGAGGGCCAGGGGTTCAGCGGAGGAGAGTACGACATGCGGCGCGCGGTGCGGTGGACTCTTGCGGTGGCGGTGGCGGCGGCCGTGCAACTGGCTCTGTGCGGGTGCAGGGTGGGGTCGAGCGCGGGCGATCCGGTGAGCACGCCGGTCGACAATGGGGCGATTCAGAAGAACACGATCACGGGGACGGTCACGTTCAAGGGGAGTCCGCTGGCGGGGGTGACGGTGACGCTGTTCCTCACGAACGACAACACGATCGCGCAGACAGCGACCACGGATGCGAACGGCGATTACAGCTTCACCGGGGTTGCGGATAGCGGAGATGTGGCGCCGGAGTTTCAGTTCTGGGCGGAGAAGGCGGGGTATGGGTTTTATCCGAGTCTGAGCGGCGGGGATGTGAGCGGGGATGCGGGCAGCGGGGCGAAGGTGATGCGCTGGGACTACACGGGACAGTTCCAGGGCAATGGGCAGACCGACACGGGAATTTACTTCACGGTGATCGATTTTGTGTCGCAGGCGAATCGGCCGCTGACGGGCGCGAATTTCCTGGCGTATGACGGGAGCAATCCGCGGGTGAGCCTGGCGGCTACGGGGCAGCAGACCAGCTATGTGGCAGGTGACGATGGGGCGGTGCAGAAGGGTGTGGCGTGGAGTTCGGCGCGGTTTACGGACAATAAGGATGGATCTGTAACCGACACGGTTACAGGTTTGGCTTGGCTGAAAGATGCGACGTGTTTGCCGGCGGGAACGTGGGCGGCGGCAATCGCGGAAGCAAACGGGCTGGCGAGCGGAGCGTGCGGGCTGACGGATGGATCGAAGGCGGGCGACTGGCGGCTGCCGAATCTGAACGAGCTGGAGAGCCTGGTGGATGTGTCGGCGGCGCATCCGGCGATGACGGCGGGGAATCCGTTTGCGCATATGACCGGCGGGATTTACTGGTCGTCGACGAGCTATTTTGGCGGAGTGCTCGGATCGGGGAGTGCGTTTGCGATCCGGATGGACGATGGGCGGACTATCAACGATGGCGTGTTGAATCTGAAGACGGCGAGCAACGGGGTGTGGGCCGTGCGGGGGACCGGCGGCGGCGCGGTCGAGCTGGCGGCGACGGGCTACTACGATGAGCCGGGCCAGGTGGTCGCTGGCGACGATGGCGGCATGGAGAGCGGAGTGGGGCTGACGTATCCCAGGTGGATCGACAACGGGAACGGAACTGTAACTGACACGGTTACAGGTCTGCACTGGCTGAAGCAGGCGGACTGCATCGACACGGATTGGGCGGACGCGGTAGCGGCGGTCGCGGCGCTGGGGAGTGGGCAGTGCGGTCTGACGGACGAGTCGAAGGCGGGCGACTGGAGAATGCCGAACCGGAACGAGATGGAGAGCCTCGAAGACCGGATGGTCAACAACATGGCGGACTTCATGAACGCCACGTACGTGTGGAAGAGCGATGCGGCTCTGTACCGGGCGCCGATCTTCACGAATTTTGTGGGGGACGCATACTACTGGACATCGACGACCGATGCGGCGGATGTGAGCGAGGCGTGGGCGGTGTTTAGTTGCGACTACGGCGTGTATGACGTGGCGAAGACGAATGCAGGATATGGGCTGGCAGTGCGCTGACAGCAGGGAACAGGGAATAGGAAAGGCCGGGAGCTGGGAGCCGGGAGCCGGGAGCCGGGAGCTGGGAGACTGGAGTTAGACGCTGGCGCGTGACTCTTCGGCAGGCGGCGCTTCGTGATCCGCGCTGATCGGTGATCGGCGGTGATAAGAATTGGCGCGGAATGGGGAATCGAAAACGGGCGTTGGATACTGGGGTAATCGCGCGGCGCGTTCAGAGGCAACGGGAGGACAAAGGTGACAGGAGTGGGACCTCTTTACGAAAAGGTAATTACCCAAAAGAGCAATCCTGATTCGTTCCGATTCAGCTTCTAATGGCGGTGGGAGCGCACGCCGAAGCAGAGTATGGGAACCAATTCTGTGAAGTCGACGGACACAGCGATCGAATCGCGTTTGGGATTCATTCGATCGGGGGGCAGAGGTGTGGTTGAAAGCGCAGCTACCGTGATCGCGAATGGGCGGTTGGCCCAACCTGTGCCGCGTCCACCTGCGAAGCGAGAGAACGCGAGCGAGAGGGAGGGGAGTGCGGAAATGCTGGCGGACGCGGCGAGCGGAGGCACTTGGGCGGGGGTGGAAAACAGGCCACGGTCGACGGAGGAGCTGGGAATCCGGCGGTCGATTATGGAAGACCTGGCGCTGAAGACGCTGTATCTGGGCGGTACGATGTCGGCGCGCGAGCTGGCGCGGCAGATGCGGCTGAGCGTGAACGTGGCCGATGAGTTGATGGGGCGGATCCGGACGGCGCAGCTATGCCAGGTGACGGGGATGACGGGGAACCTGCAAACGGTAGCGCTGACGGATCAGGGAAGGAAGCGGGGGCTGGAGGCGCTGTCGCAGAGCCAGTACGCCGGTGCGGCTCCGGTATCGCTGGAAAGCTATGTGGCGGTGGTGCGGAAGCAGAGCGTGCGCAAGATGGTGGTGCGGAAAGCGGATGTGGAGCGGGCGTTTGGGGATCTGATTATCGATCAGAAGGTGCTGGGGCAGATTGGGACGGGGCTGAATTCGGGTGCGACGATTTTTGTGCATGGACCAGCGGGGGTGGGCAAGACTGCGATTGCGGAGACGATGTCGCGGGTGCTGGCTGAGGATGACGTGTGGATTCCGTACGCCGTGGAAGTGGACGGGCAGATGATCGCGGTGTATGACCCGATGATCCACAAGGCAAAGCCGGCGATGGAGACGGAGACGCACGATGAGCGGTGGGTGCGGTGCGAGCGGCCGTCGGTGCTGGTGGGCGGAGAGCTGACGATCGACATGCTGGATCTGCAGTTCAATGCGAGCACGAAATACTACACCGGGCCGGTACAGATGAAGGCCAACAACGGGGTGCTGATCCTGGACGATTTCGGGCGGCAGCGGGTGCGGCCGGAGGATTTGCTGAATCGGTGGGTGGTGCCGCTGGACCGCGGGATCGATTTTCTGACCATGGCGGGCGGGCGGAAGATTGAGATGCCGTTCGAGATGCTGGTGGTGTTTTCGACAAACCTGGATCCGGCGGATCTGGTGGACGCGGCGTTTCTGCGGCGGATGCAGACAAAGATTCGCGTGGACACGGCAACGGACGATCAGTTCCGGCAGATTTTCCGGCGGGTGGCGGCGCGGCGGGGGCTGGACGTGGATGAAGGAGCGCTGAACGATTTGATTGAGTCGATCCGGACGGGCCTGCGGCAGGAATTGCGGGCGTGCCAGCCGCGGGACCTGGTGAATCAGGTGTGCTGGGCGGCGCAGTATGAGGATCGGTCCCCTGTTCTGGATCGGGCCTCGCTGCTGGGGGCGGTGGAAGCTTACTTTCTCAATACAGGGAAGAGGGATTAGGTTTTAGGGATTAGAGAAGCGGACAGGGGATAGGGGATAGCGGGTAGCGGGTAGAAAAGCGGCTCGGCTTAGAATTAGCGCAGTGATGCGGTCTGCTTGTGTCTTCGCTTTTCTGCTGGGCTGCAACGCTGTAGCGTTGCTTGCGCAGAGTGGTGAAGCACAGGCAGCGCCGGCGGCCTCGCCAGGCCAGGCCGGGGCTTCGGAGCAACAATCCAATCTGACAACTTTGACGGTTCGATCCACTTTGGTGGAGGTGCCGGTGCTCGTCAAATCGAAGGGCGGCCAGGTTGTTTTTGAATTGACGGCGAACGATTTTGTCGTGACCGACGATGGAGTGCCGCAGCAGGTCCGGATTGAAGAAGACACGGATGGGCGGCCGCTGTCGCTGGCGATTGTGGTGGAGACGGGCGGAGCGGGGGCGCGGCATCTGGCGGACTACGAGGCGCTCGATGCGATTCTCGATACGCTGATCGGGGATGTGGAGCACCGCGTGGAGCTGATCGGATTCGACAGCGCGCCGCATTTGCTGACTGCGTTCACGGAGAACACTGAAGAGGTGTCGAGGCGGCTGTCGCGGCTGAATCCTGGGGACGAGGGGGCGGCGATTCTGGACGGGATCGCGAAGGCTGTGGAGCAGCTGAAGGCGCAGCCCCCGCGGTTTCGGCGGGCGATTCTACTGCTGAGCGAGACGCGGGACCAGTCGAGCACGACGTCCCTGCAGACGGCACTGAAGTCGATCAGCGACGCCAACATCACGATGTACAGCTTTGGGTTTTCGAGCACGGGGGCGGCGGTCGGGCACGAGGCGTCGAAGTTGAACGGAAGCGAGCCCGGACCGGCGCATGGATGCTTCAGCAAAGAGGGCGCCGATCCTGAGTATGAAGGGCATTACAGCAAGCAGGTGCTGGACTGCATCAGCCAATTGGCGCCGCCGCTGCGGATGGCGACGATGGCGTGGATGGCGGCGAGCTCCGGGCTGAAGAAGAACACGGCGGAGGAGATTGCGCGTCTGACGGGGGGAGAGTTTTTTCATTTCCACGATGCGAAGGATTTGCGGGCGGGTTTGATTCGGGTGTCGAATGACGTGCCGAATTATTACGTGCTGAGCTTTCGGCCGTCGTCGGCGACGCCGGGGCTGCATGCGCTGAAGGTGGAACTGAAGGATCGGCCGGGGCTGGTTTTCAGGGCGCGGAGTGAGTACTGGGTGGACTCCGGCGCGGATTGAGCGATGCGAGCTGAGGCGGCGGAACCTACGACGCTCTCGGTCGCCTGGTGGAGACGGCCAACGGCGGCACGTACACCCAGTACATCTACAGGCCTTCGGGGGATAAGCTGGGGGCGTTCCGGGCGGGAGCCATCGTGTCGGCTGCGGTGCCGTTGCCGGGCGGGATGGGAGCGGTATACAACGCGGGCGGGCTGAACTACATTCGGCACATGGACTACCTGGGCAGCTCGCGGCTGGCGACGACCTGGGCCCACACGGTCTACGCGAAGGAGTCCTACGCGCCGTTTGGGGAGCCGTACAACGAGGCGGGCACGCAGGACCGGGTCTTCACCGGCCAGACCCAGGACACAACCTCGGGTGTCTACGATTACCTGTTCCGCAAATACGATCCCACGGCGGGACGGTGGCTGAGCCCCGATCCGGCGGGCTGGAGCTCTGTCGACCAGACGAATCCGCAGTCGATAAACCGATATGCGTATGTGCTGAATAACCCGATGGTTGCTACCGATCCGATGGGGCTAAGTTGCTACATATCAAGCGACAACTCCGTCCAAGACGACGGGGATGGCAATGGATGCGCCTATTACGATGATAACGGTAACCTCGTTGTTGTCGCCCCGGACACAAATCAGTACAAGGGTTATAACTACGTTAACTCTGGCCCGGTGTGGATAGCGAACAATTCTGATGGGATCCTCATGGCATACATGACGCTGAAGCAGTTCACGGATATGATGCAGCAATCAGGGTTCTACTTTAGCGATTTAGATCAGGGCCTCGCCAATGCGGGTAAATCTGGCCATACCGGCATTCAGATGCGCCAGTTCAGTAACACCTGCACTCTTCATGTAAATATCGATCCTACATCCGGTCAAAACGGACAGCCGGTAAGATATGACTTTCACATGGACTTGTTTAATCCAAACCCTACCGATGTCACAGCGGGCGTTATCACGTTTCCGGCACACATCGTTGAGTGGGGCCTTGACAAGGCTCTGACTAAGATGGGTGTCCCGGGAACCGTGGGAGACAGCGAGTGTGGTTTTTCTAATTGAAGCGGAGGAGAAGCCGTGCTCACGAAACTTATAACATATGGGGCATATTCGTGCCTCGTCGCATCGTTGTTACTGTATTCGATTGAAATTCACCACTATTTTTCGAAAGGGCCTGTAACTTGGTGGGACCACGCGTATCCATCCGCAGTAGTATGTTTGCTTTGCATAGCGCTCGGCGTCGCGGCATATTGGCGCTCTAGACAGCGACGTATGCTGATGGTGCTCGCAATAGCTTTGCTGCTGCTAGTGTTCGCGGAGCCACTGCGATTGGGCAGCATATAATGTGACCGAGTGTGCGGAGTCTCCTTAGGCAAACCCGGTCGTCCCCTTCCGGCCTGACTACGCCGCTGCTGGTCCCTCGCTCAGTATGAAAGCTACTAAGAACTTCGTGTCCAGTGCGGCCGCCTTGGTTACCCTTTCCTGCGCAGTGGCGGCACACACAGTCGTCCATGATTCCGCGCAAATGCTACTTATGAGCGGGCCGGGCGATTCAGGCGGTACGCGCCTCCTGATCATCGAGGCCGAAGACCTCGGCATGGCCCATTCGGTGGACAAGGCCACATTCGAGGCTCTGGACAAAGGATGGGTTACATCGGCGGGCATTCTAACACCGGCGCCCTGGTTTCCGGAGGTTGCCTTCTGGGCGAATCAGCATCGGCAGGCAGACCTTGGAGTGCAACTGGATCTGACATCGGACTGGAAGAGCTACTTGTTGGCGGGCAGTGTCTCCGCAGGCTGGGGGATCGAGTCTTCTGGACAGCACAGGGTACTTTCCGCTAAGCGAAGCGTACGTCGCCCGGCACGCCAGGCCGGACGAGGTGGAACGAGAGGCACGGGCGCAGATCGACCTGGCGCTCAAGACCGGGGTTCCGGTCACGCACCTCGACCATCACATGCGCGTGATGATGATGACACCTGACCTGTTCCGGATCTACTGAAACCTGGGACAGGAGTACAAGCTGCCGATCATGGTGCAGAGCCAGCAGGTGAGAAGCCAGGGAAAAGCGACGGGCGCGGAGAATGTCTTCAGCTTTGGCGGCGTCGATGTGAACGTGCTGCAGGTTCCGGTGGACCACATCGTCGAAATGATGCCCGGCATCGCGAAGGAGCAGTGGCTCAACGCCTATGAGAAGACCCTTGCGGCCCTGCCGTCGGGCGTTTATCTGCTGAGCGTGCATCTGGGGTATAACGACGACGAACTGCAGGCGATGACTTACAGGCGATGACCTGGGATCACCCGAACTGGGGCGCGTCACTCTTTCAAAACTTGCCGAGCCTCAAGGCCACCCTGTAGAGCGTCCTTGCCACCGGCCTAAAGGCCGGTGCCTCTACCGTCGTTCCGCTTCGCGGCATCTGACGACTGAGCGCGGGTGGCGTCGAATATCCTAAGGCTGTTATGCGGTCGCACAAGATCTCGTTCACGATAGCGTTGACGGGAATCAGCAGGATGCTGCTGGCTCGGGACTGGCTGCTGGGACGATTGCGGCCGGTGGTAGAGGGGTCGACGGCCGCGGCGACGGTGGAGCGCTGCCAGGTTGAGAGCGGGCGGAATCTGCTCGATGCTGTGTGGGTGCAGCCCGTGGCGGGGCCGGTACGGGCGGTGGTGCTGATCTGCCACGGCATTGGCGAGACGGTGGAGCATTGGGCGGGGGTGCAGGAACTGCTGGCGGCGAATGGCGCGGCGTCACTGGTGTTCGACTACTCGGGATATGGACGGAGCACGGGGCGGATTGAGGCGGCGCAGTGTGAGCTGGATACGATTGCGGCGTTCGAGTGTTTGGAGAAGCGGGCGGCGCAAGCCCAACTCGGGGCGGATATTGCGGTGCTGGGGTTTTCACTGGGGAGTGGGATTGCGGCGGCAGTGATGGGGCGCGTGCGGGCGAGCCGGCTGGTGCTGTGCGCGGGGTTCACATCGTTTCGTGCGGCGGCGCATTCGCTGGGGTTTCCGCGGTGGCTGCGGCATTTGATACCGCCGCTGTGGCATATAGAGGAGTCGCTGCGGGATTGCCGGCTGCCGGTGCTGGTGGTGCATGGGGAGAAGGACCGGCTGTTTCCGGTGAAGATGGGGGCGGAGTTAGCGGAGTGCTGTGGGGCGGAGACGATCTTTGTGCCGAAGCTGGGGCATGCGGAGCCGTACTATCGGCCGGCGATGGCGTACTGGGGGCCGATTTTGTCATGGATCGAGGGCCGGTAGCCCGAAGCGGGAAGTGTTGGATGGTCCACCGTCGGCGCGCTCAACCTTGCTCAGGTCGGCGGTTCGGCGTTAGCTTTTACTGGCCGCCGTAGTATCCGTCGCGGGTCTGGACGATCAGCTTGCGGTCGTTGGTGGTCAGATCGATGCGGTGAAAGCCGTCGGCGGCGGCGGTTGCGTCGGGCGTGTAGCCGAGGCGATATTGCGAGCGCAGCTCTTCAGCAATCTGCGTGTAGATCGCGTCGAAGGTTTGCTTGCCGGAGACTTCGAACATGCGGCCGCCGGTTTCTCCGGTGATCTGCGCGAGTATTTTTTTGCCGTCGACGTGATTTTCGCCGCCGCGGCCTCCGCCCGGATAGCCGCCGTGACCACCGTAGCCGCCAGCGCGTCCACCATAGCCATGCTGCTCGCCTTTGAAGTAGATGGCGTAGACAACGGTCTCAGCGCGCTGGGCCGAGGCGATGGAGCTCTGGAGCGTTTCCATGCTCCCGCGATCCTCGCCGTCGGTCAGAAGGACGAGCGCCTTGCGGCCGTGCTGCTTCTGCATGAGCTGATTCGAAGCCAGGAAGATGGCGTCGTAAAGGGTGGTGCCGCCTCCGTGAAAGCCGCCGTGGTGGTGGCCGTAGCCGCCGTTGTTGTTGCTGTTTTGGTCCTGACTGTTGCGATCCTGGACTCCGACCTGGTTGAGGGCGGCGCGGAGTTTGGGGCGGGAGGGTGTGAGGTCCTGGAGGAGGTCGGTTTCGTGCGCGAACTGGATAAGGAAGGCCTGGTCGGGCGTGGCTGCGCCTGCGGGCGATGTCATCATCTGATCGAGGAAGGCTTCGCTGGCGGTGCGCTCGTCTTCGAGGGCGCTGCGGACTGAACCGCTGGTGTCGACGAGGAGGCCGAGGGTGAGCGGGAGATTGTTGTCCTTGTCGAAGTAGCGGATGGTTTGCGGATGACCGTCGACGGTGAGCGCGAAGTCAGACTGGGTGAGGTTCTGGACGAGGGCGCCCCTTTTGTCGCGGACGATGACGGGGAGGTTGACGAGCTGGGCGTTGACGGTGATGGTGGGTCCGGCTGAGGAGGCCTGGGTGGAAGCGGGTTGCTGTTGGGCGTGGAGGAAGATCGCGACCAGGGTTAAGGCGGCGAGGCACGTTGTTTGACGGAGATGCATAGGAGTTAGACGGTGGTTTCGGGGCGGAGTTTTTTGCTTCGCGAGCGCGGTGCGGCAAGGTTGGCGGAGTGATGACATTGGTTCTCGGGCGTACTTCTGGAATCTTTGGTTGTTGGAGGGTTTCTTTGGCTTTGTATCCTGAACAGGATGGCGTGTGCTGGCGCTCGGTTCATTTTGAGGAGGTATTCGAATGGCGGAGACGGCAAAGAAGAGGGTGACGGCGAAGCCGAAGACTGCCGCAACCAAGGCTGGTCCAGCGAGGGTCAAGAAGGCTGGTTTGACGATGAAGAAAACCGCGGGGCCAAAGCTGATGAAACCGGCGGTTGAGCCAGATTCAGCGGTTGTGCCGCGCGAGGAGATTGAGAAGCTGGCGCATCGCTTCTGGGCGGAACGCGGGTACCAGCATGGGTCGGCAGAGGTGGATTGGTTTCGGGCGGAGCAAGAGCTTCGGGGACGGGCGTCCTAGGTTTCACGCTCAAGGTAAAGCTCGTGAAGACGCGGGGATCTGACCAATGGATGGTGTTAGTAAAGGATACGTTCCCCCGGTACGACGCGATTGATCTGGATATGAGCCTGGGCATGTCTTCGAGGGAAGATCGCGAACACAGTTATCAGGATTGGCTCAGCATGAGGCGGCTTCACAGCGACGGGTTGCCCAGACCTTCCTTAACTCTCCAATCGTCGATCGTAGTAGACGATAATCGGCTGCCGCTCGGCCGCAGAAACGGCAATTGTTCCATCGACACACCGCACCTCATGGTTGACCCTCCCTTCCAGGGTCAGTGATCGAGCCGTCAGTGCTAACGGATCCCATCCGGGAGGAAGCGGATATCGCAGCTCGCAAGCTGTCCTCGAGTAGAAGGCAATGCGGTTCGCGTCTATGGGACAACAGGTGCTTTCATCGCGCGCGATCTCGACGCCATTCACTGCGGCGGCATAGGATCGGCTGGCAGTGTCGATCGTGACATGGGATCGCTGCCCCAAAAGCAAGCGGCGAAAAGAACCGGCACTCTCGAAACCCTCTACCTGAAGACGGTGCAGCTGGGTGAAAGGCAAAACAACAAGATAGTAGAAATCGGCGATCGCTGCGCGATCGGAGTCAGCCTGGAACCAGAGGGCTGAGCGAGTGTTCCAGAAGATCTCCTGTTGGGGATGGACTGTTCCGTCTCCCGAGCTTCCCCAGATCGCAGCGCGCCGATAAACGGTGGCCACCAGCGGCACAGCCTCCCCGCCAAACGGACAAGAGCTGATACCCGGACCGTTCATCGTCACCGCCAACTTCCCGATAAAGGGATATCGCAGTTTCTCCGATGTAACTGCTACTCCATACTTACTGAACCTTTCCAGGATTTTATACTTACCGGCGATCAGATTTCTGTATCCACTGGCAGGGTGTTGCGGGTCCCAGTCATTGCGGATCGCGAACCACGACATCGCGTCGATCAAAATCGCGTTGGCAATAGGGTAGCGCTCCATCGCATAGTCGATGCGCCGATTGCCCCATCCGCCCTCCATGTATTTCGCCATGCCGACGATGTAGGAGGTCTCACCGTCCCATGCCAGACTTTCCCATAGACGCCCGTCGGGACGGCGAGCAATGAAGTCCTCATCGAACAACGGACTGCTCCGATATGCGTCGTCATAATTGACATTCAGCGTAATGTTGGCATTCCACTGTTTCCCGTCCTTCAGGAGAGCGCACAAATCGTCATAGGTGCCGAGGCTGCTGTTGATCTTGTCCTCCGAGGGGAAGCCTGTATCCTGGCCGTCGTACGCCCAACCGCTGATAAACACCGTCTGAGGCGCATTGTCGGTGAGCATCGCGACATCTCTCACGAGCTGAGCGCTCTGGGCGAACGTGGTTCTCGGCTCAACTTCGGTTTTCTTCTTGCCGGCAACGATATAGAGGAAGCGATTGGAGAAGAACTCCGTGGGGCTTTGCGGTACGCGCTCGCGCACGATCCTGGCTCCTGCCAGCCACGGATGAGCCTCGTCGTCGCAGGTAAAGAAGTCGAAGCGACAGCGCGGCTGTTGGCCGACGAGCAGATTGCGGGTATGCACATTGCCGCAGACAGGCGGACCGCCATTGTTCATGCCGTAACATCGCTGGCCGTCGACCCGATGGGTCTGGATGGTGCCGATCGTCGCCCGTCGATTTCCAGAAGTTCCGGAAATGCGCGTCTCGGTTCCGTCCATGTACGCCGCTACCTCCATGACGCAGCCGATTCCATTCTGCCCCACCATGCCGATGGGCAGCTCGGTGCTGATGCGCCCGAAGAAATCATCGTCCGGAAATTCAAAGGCCCTGGCCTCTTCAAGCCTGACGAAAGACCCCCCTTCCCTTCCCTCGGCCATCCATGCCGGACCATCCTGCTCAAATACAGTCACCAACTGCGGCAGAGCGAGCTCAATGAGCTCGTAACCAGCCGCTTCGTTCACGTGCTCCATCGTCAAGAGCATCGACGCGCCGCTCAGCACGTACCGCAGGTCGAAGATAGCTGCAACCGCGCCAGCAACCCGCGGCTTGAAAGTGAAGATAACTTCGCGCCGGGATTGCCGGGAGGATGCTGGCAGTACCGAGACCGATTGATACTCCCGGGGCACAACGTGGCATAGGATCGCGCGTATCTGCTGGTTGGTGGTTTCGCCCCACAGCCGTTGGCCTTTGTAACTGTAGTAGACGGGCAGGCCGTCGCGGGAATCGAATACCACTTCCAGATCCCCGTCCCGAATTGCCAGCGGATTCTCGGGGATCGGCCTGCGGCCAGCGACCGCCATTTCTTCTCGGGTCGGATCCAGCGCGTCGAAGCGCCGGGTCATGGCGTCAAGAGCACCGGCCCCGGCCATTCTCACAGCACCTGCGATCAGATCTCTTCGATTCATCGTTGTCTAAACTCCGCAGCGATTGCCAGGCGCGGTCTATTCTTCATCGCTGCGTGCGTCGCGCCTGAATGTGCCATGCCCCGCCGGAAACCACGAAGGCGACCGAGCCCCCATCGGGTTCGATCTTCAGGATTCCGGCACCGGGCCGGAGGGTTCCACCATTGACAGCCATCGCCCGAAAGCCTTTCGGGATAACCAGGGTAGCCGTCACGCCGGCAGGAATTCCCACGTCCATGTCGAGACCAGCTTCGTTCAGATGCCACGAGCTGGCGATCTGTCCTAATCGGGAACGGTAGCTTGCCGTAACCTGTCTTATATCTCCCACGATAGAAGGATGGATTTTAATTCGTTCGTCTACGTCGCGGGCTAGGTCGAAATCGATACCCGCCAGCCCCCGATAAAACCACTCTTCCGCGTGTCCGAGCATGAAGTGATTCTGCGACGAATCGGGATTCGCATCCCACGCCTCAGTTAGAGTGGTTGCCCCGTGCGCGAGCTGATAGCCATAACTCGGAGTATCGGTCCGCGACAGCATGTCATAGAGAAGGTCCGGCCGATTCCCTTCGGTGAGCGCCAGTACCACGTAGTGAAATCCGATATCTCCCGCGGTCACACGGTCGCCACCATTCTTTATGCTGTGGACGAGGTTTGCGAGCACTCCAGCGCGATGGGGCTCAGGCACGAGACCCACAACTAAAGGCATCGCGTTCGCAGTCTGGCTGCCGGAATCGTATTCCTCTGTTTCAGGATGAAAGAAGCGTGCGTTGAATGCCTCTTTCACCCGGCGTGCCTCTTCCCGATATTGCGTCGCATCCGCCACGTGGCCCAGGAGGGTCGCGATGTGCGTCATCGTGGTCAGGTCCTGATAGTAGATTGCGGTAGCAGTGAGTCCTTTCGACGTCAGTTGCGACTCGCCTGGCACCCGGGGCCCGATGTCGTACCAGTCGCCCAGCCCATACTCCAGGAGATGATTGGCTGAGCTCCTTTCGAGGTACGACGCATAGCGCCGCATGCTCTCGTAGTGATCGCGGAGCACTCCAGTGTCGCCGTAGAATTGGAAAGACTTCCACGTGCTGAGGATGAGCGCCGATCCCCACTCCGGCGAATCGCGGAATCCGCCAGCGAATACCGTAAACTCCGGCGCGATATCCGGCACCAGCCCGTCCGGCTGCTGCGCGTCCTGCATATCGTCCGCTACCTTTGCATAAAGCGCCTCGAGATCGTAGTTGTACATGAGCGACGAAGCGGCAAGATGAGTTTGCTCGAGCCAGCCAAGTTTCTCGCGGTGCGGGCAGTCTGTCAGAACGCTCATCATATTGCTCAGCATGGCGCGATCGATCAGAGTATGAATGCGGTTGAGTAACTCATCGGAAGAGGAGAAGTGTCCGTCGACCTGCACGGCATCATGCACAAAGCGCCCGTCCAGCTTGTTCACCACAACTTGCTGCGGACCTGCCGTCTCGACCTGCACATAGCGGAAGCCATAGTAACTGAAGGCTGGATGCCAGGTCTCGGGCGCACCGCCGTTCAATACATACATAAATGAGTTTCTTGAGTCGGGAAATGCGTAGGCGCTTCGCTGAGTAACGAATCCGCCCGAGTCGAGTAGCTCTCCGGCAAGCAGCGTGACCGACGCACCTCTTTTTCCTGTAACTACGATTTCCGGCCAGCCTGCAAAGTTCTCACCGAGGTCATAGACAGCTATGCCGGGCCGCGGATGGGTTATCTTTACAGGTTCATACAGGTCGAACTGGCGAATCGGAGGGATTCTCTCCGGAACGAGACGGCCGGCCGGACCCGGAACGACCGCAACCTGGGTCCAGTTCTGATCGTTGAACCCGGGCTGGTCCCAACCCGGCTGTTCGAGGCGCGCGTCGTAGTCTTCGCCTCCATAAACGGAGTCGAAGGTGATCGGGCCGGAGGCACTCTTCCAGTTCTCATCGCTGGCAACGGTCATCGCCTTGCCATTCGCTAACTCCACATCGAGTTGTGCGATTAGCTCGGGAGTCCCAAAGGAGCCGCTGAACTTCGTGTAACGTCCTTCGGTCTCGACGACGTTGTACATTCCATTGCCCAGCATCACGCCTATGGCATTTGGTCCTTGCCTGACCAGGCGTGTGACGTCGTAGGTGTTGTAGAAAACCCGCTTTCGATAATCGCTCCAGGCCGGGTTCAGGACCGTCTCGGTGACGTTGCGGCCATTGACGTGAACCTCGTATTGCCCGAGCCCGGAGATCCGCAGCGTAGCGCGACGCAACGGCGCCGCAATGATAAACTCGCGCCGGAAGACAGGCAGGAGGCCGGCGCCGTGTTTGCCCTGACCCGGCCGCGCCGCACCGCTCGCCTGAGGGAGAGCGGCAATCCATCGAGCTGCAAACGCCGGATCCTCCTCCAGCTGGACGGCGTGAAGGCCGGGGTACCGGGCGACGAGCATGCTTGAGCCAAGAACCAACGCGACGATGCACCCTGCGCATCGGTTTCGGGTTCTCATCCGGAATCGCGTCGACGCTGCGGGGAGGAGCCACACGAACAGGGGAAAAATTCCTGCCGCACCTGGGTTCTTAGGACTTGTCATTTGCCGCTCATTTGCGTTACGTTACCGCTAACGCCTAATTGTATCCCGGCGAGAGGTGAAGCCATGGAAAATCCCCCTGCGGTAGCGCACGACGGTCTGACCATTGAAGACGACTGGAGCGGCTTCGTGGCCGGCCGATATCGCGAAGGTAAGTCCCAGGCTGAGTTTCGCAGTTACGACGCTGCTGTCGTTCCGACGGTGGCGGAGTTTTACAAAGTCAATCACGAGCTTCAGACGCTCAACTTCGTGCTCGCGAAAGAAAAGGAATACCTCGCTCTGAAAAAGGGCAAGATGAGCATATGGGAAGCTGCCGAGTTCCTCAACACGCTCGTCGACGACAGCGATCCGGATACCGACCTGACCCAGATTGAGCATCTGCTCCAGACTTCAGAGGCAATTCGCAGAGACGGGCACCCGCGCTGGATGGTGCTCACCGGGTTCATCCATGATCTGGGCAAGGTTCTTTGCCTCTATGGTGAGCCGCAATGGGCGGTGGTTGGTGACACTTTTCCCGTCGGCTGCGCCTACTCCGACAAAGTCGTTTTCCCCGAGTACTTCGCCTCGAATCCCGATTCCAGGGTTGCCCGGTACCAGACCGAATACGGAATTTACGAACCTGATGGTGGGCTGAGTAACGTGCACATGTCGTGGGGGCACGATGCTTATATCAGTCACGTAGTCAGGGACTACTTGCCCGAACCCGCTCTCTACATGCTCCGCTACCACTCCTTCTACTCCTGGCATCAGCAAGGGGCTTACCGCCATTTGACCTCGGAACACGACAGAAAGATGCTGTCGCGGGTCAAGCTCTTCAATCCCTACGACCTCTATTCCAAGGGAGCAGCCAAGCCGAACGTGAAGGAACTGAAGCCGTACTACGACGACCTGATTGCCGAGTTCTTTCCGAACCAGCTTGACTGGTAAATCGGTCGCCAGTCGGATCGCTTCCGCCTGAAAAAGCTGCCTGAAGGCTTGAGCCAGCCGGTCAGCATTACGTGGTAAGAAATGCCCGCTCCTGACATTCAAATTCTCAGGAGCTGCTTTTCCATGTGAGCAGCTCCCAATGCTGGCAATTGATTCGCTAATATTAGCCTCTCGTCAACAGGGAAAGAGGATCAGCTTCCTACCTCTCTAGAACGTGAACTTCAATGCCGCCTGCATCACCCGCGGGGCGTAAGGCCCGATTCCGGTAATTTGTCCAAAGTTACCATCCGTAGGATTGTTATCCGGAGAACCGTAGCTCGGAGTATTCGTGGCGTTGAACATCTCCCAGCGGAACTGGGTTCTGTAGCGCTCCCGGAAGCTGAAGTTCTTGATGAAGGAGAGATCCATATCTCGATCTGGAGGCGATTGAATGAAGAACTTGGGCGAATCTCCGGGAGTGCCTATCTCGTTTTGTGTGAAGGCCGCCTGGTTAAAGTAATTATTGATCCAATTGCTTTTTCCGCCGCTCCGAACCTTGTACGACTGGCCGGGAACCAGGTCGGCGCGGTCCTGTCCTTCGTCATATCCGGAGTTGTTATTGCCATTGCCTCCGTTGATGGTGAAGGGCTCACCCGACTCCGCCGTATAAATCGCGCTGATTTCCCAGCCGCCGAGAACGTTCTTCATGAGAGCACCGCGTCCCGCCAATGTGGGTGCCTGATACAGGCCGTAGCTTACCCAAACAAACGGAACGTTCAGACTGGAAGGCCCTTTGTCGTGCCCTATATCGAACGGATCGCTGACGCTGGATTCGAAGTCCGGATCGCCAGACCCTCCCACGTCCGTCGTTTTGGACCACGTGAAATTCGATTGGAATTGAATTCCGTGCGAGAACTTATGTTCCACACCGACCTGGAGTGCGCTGTAACTGGCAGTCCCGCCGTCCTGCACCTGAATAATTCCGCCGAATGCAGGATTGAAACGCAACCCGCGGTTGGAATCCGGCTGTCCGGGAGCGCCGGGGTTGCCTGGATTGCGATCCACGGTCGTCGCCTGATGGTACGACTCGCTGCCGACGTAGGCCAAATGAAGCGCCAGTGCCTTAGTGAATTGTTGCTCAAGCGACAGATTCCAGCTTTGGGTTACTCCCAGCTTTAAATTCGGGATAAAAGTAGCGGGAACGCCGGTGCCGGAACCGAAGGTCGAGTCGCTGGGCGGGTTCTGTTGCGGCCCGGCGAAAGGCGGAAAGGGGCTCTTTCCCGGAGTCAGGCCCGGACCGCCACCAAAGTTGGTCCAGGGACTGTCGAATGGAACATAGAGAGTGGTGCTGGAATTAGGGCTGTAACCGGGGGAGAACGGCGCAACGTCCCACACCCGCTGATAGAAGGCATCTTCCATCGGCGTCGTGAACGTCCCGAATGCCGATCGCAGCACTGTAGTGGGGCGAATAGACCACGAGACACCGACACGCGGTTCGAAGTAAGTGTAGCTCGCGTTATAAAGGGTATCGGTGATTCCCGTGTCGCCGGGAAAGACAAGGCCCAGCGGAGCATTGGGGAAGCGCGTGCTCTGCTGTCCTGGAATGTAAGCGGCACCGCGACCGCCGGCGACGTGCGCCGGGGTGTTGGGATCCCAGCGCAGTCCCAGAGTTAACGTCACCTTCGGTCTGACTTTGTATTGATCCTGTCCGTAAAGGCCGAGCATCCACTGCGAGGTCGCTCCCGCTTCCCCCGCACCCTGGAAGAGGCTGTCAGCCTTGCCGAGTAGAAAGTCAGCGAAAGGTACTCCGTTATCATATTGTCCGTTGAACCCTATAATTGGGCTCTCCTCGAACAAGGAAGCTTCGGTGTGGTGGCGATGGAACAGATCCACTCCGGCGGAGATGGTGTGCAGTCCAAGTGTCTCAGTAAAGGTCTCCGTCCCGCTGATGTCGCGGCGCTTGGTGTTATCGGGATTACTGGAAAAGGAAACAAACCCGGTGGGCGGGAGATAGGGACTGGTAGCTCCTCCCGCTACGACATTCAGATCTTCCATGTAGCACGCATTGGGGGGATCGGCGACATTGATAAACTGCGACAGACACAGGGGCTTTCCACTGGAGTTAGGTATAGCTGTACCCGTGTGGAAATCGTAACTGATGTACCCGACTGCGAAGGTATTCAGTGTCTTCGCGTTGATCGCCCAGGTATGGTTCACAACCTCGTTGAGGTAGACGCCATGCGCCCCCAGAATCGCGGCCAGGATGTTATCGGGCAGCGTTTCACCTGGCTGGTTGTAATCGTTCTGGAAACTGCGAACAAACATCCGCTGTTTGTCATTCAGGGTGTAGTCCAGTCTTGCCGTCACTTCGTTGTAAAACGTGGGCTGAGTGGGCAGAGCAAAATTTGTCAGGCCCGTCTGCGGGTTCTGGCCCAGAGGAAGATATCTAAGGAGGGCCACCGCTCCGGGGCTGTAAAGAGAGGGGTCGATCTTGTTGTTGACGAAAGGAGGAGGCAGAACGATCGGGGCCGGGTTGCCATTTTGGTCTGTAACGGACAGCAGAGCCGTGAAGTCACCGTTTCGTTCAGCCTGGGTAGGAGTGTAAGTGGTGTTCGTTTCCGATGTCAGACTTTGACGGGTCCCCTGATAATTCGCGAAGAAAAACAGCTTGTCCTTCATAACAGGACCGCCGACAAAGCCCCCAAACTGATTCCGCTTAAGAGGATCCTTAAGCCCGCTGAAGGGATTCTTGGCATTAAAAATGTCGTTGCGGATGAACTCAAAGACCCCACCATGAAATTCATTGCTGCCCGACCTGGTCTGCACACTCACAACGGCTGACGGAGCAAGGCCATTACGAGCATCGAAATTATTCGAAATGACCCGGAATTCCTGGGTTGCGTCGGGGTTCGGAAACGGCAAAGACAGAAGCGTGTAGGTGTCCATGTTCGAAACACCATCTAACAGGTACCACGTGCTGCCCTGGCGCTGACCGCCGGCGGAAGCACCAGATTCATTGGGGAAGGAATTGGTCGCCTGTAGTGTCGATGCCTGGCTGTTTAACTCGTTGGTCACTCCTGCCGAGAGAAAGACCAGGGTTCCGGGGTCGCGCCCGTTGAGTGGCAGGTCTTTGATGGTCGCCTGATCGACGACCTGACTAAGATCGGCTGTAGTGGTGTTGATGAGTTCGGCCCCGGCGGTCACCGTGATTGTGTCCGTGGTTGCGCCCGGCTTCAAGGAGAGGTTCAAGGTCGCGGACTGCCCGACGGTCAGTTCCACGCCTGTTGTCACGAGAGGGGAAAAACCGGGGCTGAGCGCGGTGACTTTGTAGTGTCCGACAGGGAGGGAATTGAAGGCGTAATCGCCGGCGCTGTCGCTTTCCACCATGACCTCGAGATTGGTTGCGAGGTTTTGCGCCGTCACTTTGACTCCCGGCACCACGGCTCCGCTTGGGTCGGTGACGGAGCCAGTCAACCGGGCGCTGGTCGCCGATTGTGCCCTGCCCGCCGACGCATTCATCAAGGCGAGACAGATCGATGCGCACACCGCGACGATTCGTAAATTCATACTCCAATCACGGGACTGTGAAACTGCGATCTTTTTCAAGAGAATGCCTCCTCAATCTTCGTTCATCTCCCGCGGTAAACGCGGCTCACTCTGTAGCCCGGATCGGTCGGCACAATCAACACCGATTGCCGGGCAAACCGGATGGATCACCAGATTGCGCACCACTGTACGTTAGCGGTAACGCTTTGCGCAAGAGGTTTTGCACAAAAAATGATCCGGGGCGTTGTTTCGGGCTATTCCAGGCAGATCGGGCCGGGTTTTCCCAAAGAGCCGTCATGGCGTCATTGGGAGGCGACATCGCTAACGCTGCCCGTTCCCCCAAGCCACAATCAGGCGGGGAGCGGGAAGCCGGAGCCGCTGGAAGCCAGGTCATGCAGCATCTGCGCGGAGGGTTCCCATTCCCCAATTGCCGGACAGAGCAGCATTGCCTTGCGAGCCGACTCAACGGAGCCTGAAACGGCGGCGTCGATCGTCGCTCGCTCATAGGCCTTAACGGCGATCACCAACCCGCGGACCTCTTCGGGAAGGCGTCCGCAAGTTTCCGGAACGACACCTTCGAGGGAAATAGCGCAAGGCGTCTCAACTACATCTTCATATTCCAGATCGGAAATGGCTCCGTGGTTGCGAAAATTGACAACCACGGAGCGCGGTTGGTCGCTCGAGAGCGCGTTCATCACGGCGAGCGCAATGCGATGGTATCCGGTCGCAACCCGAAATGGATTCTCTGTCAGCGCGGTTGATTTGTCGAACGCAGTTCCGGCGCGCGTCTCCAGTTGCATGTAAGAGCCGGAACGCTGGTTCAGGTAATTCGTATAAATTCCAAGCGCGCGTTGCTCATCGTCCGCGGCAAGAGCGAGATTGAGCGCGCGGTAGAGCTCCTCGTTGAGCAACCGCAGTTCCGCGCCCCTGGTCGTCTGGACCGCGAGTTGGTTGGCGAGGGCGCGTCTGCGGCTGTAATAGAAGAAGAGATATTCGGTGGGTATCAGTCTGAGGCTCCGCAGCAGCTCGACATCGAAGAGATCGGCCTGATACAGACTTCGCAGCGCGGTGTCGTCGGCCAGCAAACGCGCTGTCACATCTTCGCCCCGCAGCAGCACACGACGCACCCAGCCCAGATGATTGAGCCCCACATAGTCGCAGTGCACCTGCTCAGGCGGCGCACCCAGCGCGAGGGCAATGCGGTGGAAGAGCTCCGTCGGCGTGTCGCAGATTCCGATCGCGCGCGCTTGCGTGTGATGAGTAACGGCCTGCGTTATCATCCCCGCCGGGTTAGTAAAGTTGATCATCCAGGCCTGGGGACTGAGGCGCTCCACCATCCTTCCGTACTCAATCGCCGCGGCTGCATTGCGTAACCCCATAGCAAAACCGCCTGGACCGGTTGTCTCCTGACCGGGGTAGCCATGCTCGAGCGCGATCCGCTCGTCTATCTCTCGGCCGCGCATCCCACCCACCCGGATCGCGGTCAGCACAAACGAGGCGCCGTCGATGGCGTCCTGCGCGCTGCCGGCGACCCGCAGTCTCAGAGTGCCCCCCTCCCGCGCGATCACCGCTTTTCCCAGCCGGCACATCAGCCCGGCGCGCTCCACGTCGGGATCGTAAAGAACCATCTCCTCCGCACCGAGATGTTGCCGGGATTCATTTACGCCGAAAACAACAAGCGGCGTTCTTACGCCACCGCCACCAATCAGCGCTACTTTACGGTTGGGCATAAGCTGCCTCCAGTTCCGCGCGATGAGCAAGGCTGTTCAGCGCGCCGACTGACCGGGTCGCGAGCGCCCCGCATATAGCTGCCCTGCGCAGCGCTTCGAGAGGACTCGTTCCATCGAGCAGCGCGTCGATCAGGCCCGCGTCGAATGCATCTCCTGCTCCGGTGGTATCCACCACCTCCACTTCCGGGGAAGCCACGTGCAGCGTCTTCCCATCGATATGCATAGCCGCACCCTCCGCGCCTAACTTCACTACGACATGCGTAAACCCAAGTTCTTCGAGACCCAGCAGTACTTCCTCAGGGTGTTTTTTGCCGGTCAGATACTCCGCCTCTTTGCGATTGGGGAGGAAGTAGTCGATCTCTCGGCAGGTCTGCAGATTTTCCGAGTTTCGATACCACTTAGGCTGCCAGCCCACGTCCAGCGACACCGTGCAGCCCTGACTTCTCAAACGGGGCAGAACCATGCGCGCAATCTGTCTCGCGAGCGGCAAGGCGAAGTGCACATGCGCGGCACTTTGTAACTGCTCCACCAGCGCGGGAGAAGTAAGGTACTCACCCAGCCGATCGTTGGTCCCCGCAAAACTGTAAAGCGATCGCTCGTCTCGTACTGAGACGCTGACGGTTACGCCGGAACTCCCGGAATCCTGCATCAGCCAGTCACTCATCACACCGAAATCCTGAAAGCGCTGCTTCATCCACGCGCACTCCGCATCGCCCACCACCCCGAAGACCGCGGTTGTGCGGCCAAGCCGCCCGAGGCCGCAGGCGGTGATCGCCGCTCCCCCACCCATTTCGCGGAGATAGTTGCGCGTAAAAATCTCTTCTCCGGGCAACGGCCAGTTAGTAAGTCCGGAAAACACATGATCGACGTAAATCTCGCCTACGGTAACTGCATCCCAAACCTTTTTCATGCCGTCACCCGGGCGAACGGCCAGTTTGCCCGCTGGCGCGCGCGCAACAGATAGATGGTCACGCCGGCCAGCAGGAACCCGCCCGCCACCGCGATGTAACGCGCGCCGCTCGTGCACACGATATAAATCCACCCTGATAATGCAATAAGCGCTGGAATGGGAAACAACGGCATCCGCCAGGAGTCGGCGGGCTCTCGTTTCTGGCGGCGCAGCAGAATCACCGCCACGCATTGCGCGGCAAACTGCAGCAGGGTCTGGGTGACGATAAGGGCGGTAATCAGGCTCTGCAGGCTGAACAAGCACGCTGCCGCGGAACAGATCCCCATGGCGAGGACCGACACGTACGGGAATTGTCCTTTCGCGTGCAGCTTAGCGAATACGGAAAAGAACTGACCCTCGAGCGCGGCGGCATAGGGAATGCGCGAGTACCCGAGCAGGATTGCGAATACGGAGCCGAAGGAAGCAATCAGGATCAGAATCGCAATCCATCTTCCGCTCGCCGCACCATAGACGTGAACCATAAAATCCGCCACGATGGCGTGAGAATGCATCGCTTCGCGCCACGGGAGCACGCCCAGGATCGAGATATTCATGACCAGATACAAGCCCGCCACTACGACGATCGAAAACAGAATGGAACGTGGGATCGTCTTCCTCGGCGCCAGAACCTCATCGCCGATCAGGCAGACGTTATAGTAGCCGCCGTAGTCATAGAGGGCGATCAGCGTGGAGGCTCCGAGGCCGACAAAGAACCCATGGTCGAGGTGAAACGCTCCGCG